>ENA-OFCD01000452-OFCD01000452.1-metagenomes-genome-assembly--contig:-NODE-452-length-26251-cov-3.035158_pt1 | contig 26251 bp, 20 predicted proteins | sample MGYA00153392_OFCD01 | MGnify analysis MGYA00153392
GCGGAAAAGAGGCAAAACAAAATGCTATTATTTGGATAGGTTCTGACGTTTATTATTCTGGTGTGGGGAAATCAATGACACTTGGAAATATTTGGATAAATAAAATTCCTGAAGATGTCAATTATTCCGACTGTTTAGCTTTTGTAAAAAATGCAGAAAATATCTTTAACCAACCACTAACAAAGTGTTATTTTTTAAAAGAACTCAAGTACATAACTTGTTCCTATAAAGTTTATGAAGTGAGTATTGAAAAGGATAATTTTAAGGTTTGGATAAATTCTACGATTGATAAAGTTGAAAGAATTATGGAAACGTCAGGAAAAAAATCTCGGTCTTGGTTTTTTAATATTCCGTTTGAAATTTCGTCGCCTAATACATTAGACACTACCGCAACTAATACGGGCTTCAATGTTTTTCAACCCGTTTATGTATCTGATGAAACTATAACTGGAGATGATTATGTGTACGAAGTTGTAGATAAAAAATCAGAATTTAAAGGTGGTGAAGAGGGTATGTTTAAACATTTGGCTGGAAATATAAAATATCCAGTAGGTGCTCGAGTGAATAGAGTACAAGGAGATGCTATTATAAGATTTGTAATTGAAAAAGATGGTAGTGTTACTAATGTGAAAAGTTTACATAAGCCCGAAAGAGATTTAGAAGAAGAAATAATTCGAGTTGTTAAATTGATGGATAAAAAATGGATTACAGGAATTTATAAAGGGAAAAAAGTTCGTACTAGCTATACTTTACCTTATAGATTTAGACTCGAATGAAATTTAACTAAAAGCGTGAGAGATTTTTAATACCTAATATTAATTGATTGCGTATTTTCGCACAAAAAAAACCATGTCAGAAATTCAAACAACTGAAATTTTAAATACGCCGCTCACCGAGATACATATCGCACTTGGTGCAAAAATGGCGGCATTCGCAGGTTATAATATGCCGATTTCGTATTCGAGCATCAAAGAAGAACATAAATGCGTGCGCGAAGCTGTTGGCGTTTTCGATGTGAGCCACATGGGAGAATTTATTCTACGTGGTAAAGATGCGCTCGAAGTTTTGCAAATGGTAAGCTCCAACGATGCGTCGAAATTAGAAATTAATCAGGCGCAATATGCATGTCTGCCGAATGAACAAGGCGGAATTGTGGATGATTTTTTGGCGTATAGACTGAGCGAAGATTTTTGCGCAGCAGGCGAAAAAGCTTTTATGTTGGTGGTTAATGCGTCGAATATAGATAAAGATTTTGCGCACGTGGCGCGATACGCTGCTGGAAAAGCGGTAACATTTTTAAACATCAGTGATCAAACAGGATTGCTTGCGTTACAGGGTCCGAAAGCGCATTTAGTTTTGCAAAAACTTACCGAAATTGATTTAAAAGAAATTGCGTATTATCATTCGTCGCGCGGTGTGGTTGCAGGAATATCGAACGTAATTATTTCAAATACAGGTTATACAGGTTCAGGCGGATTTGAATTGTACGTGCATGAAAAAGACACCGTTAAACTTTGGAACGCATTGTTTGAAGCGGGTGCAGAATTTGGAATTTTACCCATTGGTTTGGGTGCACGCGATACACTGCGTTTAGAAAAAGGATTTAATCTTTACGGCAATGATATTGACGACACAACGAATCCGATTGAAGCAGGTTTAGGGTGGGTAACAAAATTAAATAAAGAAAATTTTGTGGCGAAAAACATCATCGAACAAATAAAAACGAATGGCGCCACGCGCAAATTAGTGGGATTTACTTTAAACGAACGCCGTGTGCCGCGACATGGTTACGCTATTTTAAATTCTGAAGGTACTCAAATTGGAGTGGTTACATCTGGCACGTCATCACCAACCTTAGATATTCCGATTGGTATGGGTTATGTGGCAACCGAAAATGCAAAACTTGGTTCAATTATTTTTATTGATTTTGGTACAAAAAAATTGGAAGCGACGATAGTTAAAACGCCTTTTGTAAAATAAAAAATGAATAAAGTCTTCAACATAACAGGTTTGTGTTTTCCGAATGAACACTACATGGCGGATGTTTCTAAGAAATTAGAACGCGTTATGGCTATGGTTGAGCAAGGCTATTACTTTATTATTAATCGCCCACGTCAATACGGTAAAACTACAACACTCTATACTATTTCTGATGCACTTCAGAAAAAAGGTAATTACATTGTCTTGAATACGAGTTTTGAAGGAGTTGGTGATCTTATTTTTGGCAATGAAAAAGTTTTTTCGAACGGATTTGTAAGCATTTTAGAAAAATATGCGACTGCTTATGCGCCTATTTTAGTGCCTTGGTTAAAAAGTAAAAGAGATGAAATTCAAAACTTGGATGAACTCTCTTTGCTTATTACCGAAATGGTAAGCAGAACCGATAAAAAAATTGTGTTGATGATTGATGAAGTTGATAAAAGCAGCAACAATCAATTGTTTATAAGTTTTTTAGCGATGCTGCGCAATAAATATTTGGAGCGCCATACATTTAAAACTTTCCATTCGGTTGTATTGGCGGGTTTGCACGACGTTAAATCGTTAAAACTAAAATTGCGCCCCGATGAAGAACAAAAGTATAATTCACCTTGGAATATTGCGGCTGAATTTAAAGTCAATATGAATTTATTGCCTGAAGAAATAATACCGATGCTCGATGAATACGCTAAAGATAAAAATATTAGTGTCCAATCTGAATTAGTCGCTGACCGCTTATTTTATTATACTTCTGGTTATCCGTTTTTAGTCAGTAAGTTGTGTAAAATGATTGACGAAGATTTTTTGCCCGAAAAAACAGAAAAAACTTGGACGGTTGAAGACGTTAATAAAGCTGCGGTTGCAATAACAAAAGAAACGAACACCAATTTTGACAGTTTGATAAAAAATTTAGAAAATCATCCCGATTTATATGATTTGGTGTACAAAAAATTAGTCGAAGTCGAATATCAGTCTTATTATGTTTTCGATCCTACGGTTAGTCTCGGAATGATGTACGGTATTTTAAAAAATGGTGACGGCATTTCAATTCATAACAGAATTTATGAAGAAATTATTTACGACTACATGACTTCGAAAGCAAAATCGAAAGTGTTATTAGGCGAGTATAACGTTAATAAAAATTTCCGATTAACAAATGGTCAACTGAATATGGAATTAGTTTTGCTCAAATTCCAAACTTTCATGCACGAGCAATACAGTGGGAAAGATCGTGAATTTTTAGAACGCAACGGCAGATTAATTTTTTTAGCTTTCATAAAACCTATCATTAACGGTTCAGGTTTCGATTTCAAAGAGGTTCAAATTTCGGAAGAACGTCGCTTAGATGTCGTCATCACATATTTAGCACATAAATATATTGCAGAGCTAAAAATTTGGCGTGGTAAAGAAGCACACACCGAAGGTTTATTGCAACTGTGCGATTATTTAGATCGCGCAAAATTGGATGAAGGTTATTTAATTATTTTCGACCATTCAAAAAAGAAAACTTGGAAAAATGGTTGGGAAATTATGAATGAGAAGAAAATTTTTACTGTTTGGGTTTAAACTTCTGAATCATATTTAAGGCATTTCTTTGTTTCAATTTTTTTTTATACTTTTGTGTTGAAGATAATAAGTTTGGGTTCTACACTTTAGAGTTAAAAGAGTTAAAGTCGAATCGCAAGAAAATAATCAGATTAATATTTTCAATCCGTAGCTCAGTTGGTTAGAGTATTACCTTGACATGGTAGGGGTCAGTGGTTCGAATCCACTCGGGTTGACTTCTTTAAACCTCGTAAGTTTTTGAAACTTACGAGGTTTTTTTATTTTACTCCTCAATAGAATAATTTTGAGAGTTAATGGACATTTATGAAGGTTTTACCACCACAAATGTCCATTAACCCTTAAATGCTTAATAAAACAAAAAAAACGCGATGAAACTCATCGCGCTTTTTTTTATTTTTCGACATGCTTTCGCCCATCGCTGACATCTGACGAACTTTCAGCACTTTCTTTTCACTTTTAGCAGCGAAGCATCGCGTCGCTACATTCAATACTCATTTAATTGAGTGGTGTTCCATCTTGCGTTTGTTGCGGACGTTGTTGCGGCATCAATGCTACATACGGCGCAAACTCGTCAGCTAATTTTTTAGCGTACTCTGTATCTTTCGTTTCGTCAGCAAATCCTTGAAGCATTCTTGCTGTTGTTCCATCCATTTGCATTTCGCGCGAGAAACTTTCTTTCCGCGCTGACGCACTCAAAGAATTATAGAATTTGAAACTTTTCAATAAATTACTTTCGAGTTGCAGCGCAATTTTCTTCGCATGATCGGGTGCACCAGCGCGCGTGTAAGATTGCATCATGATGGCGGAATAATAATCGAAAGTAAAGTTCATGTTCGGGAATACTTCAAAATATTTATCGAGCAACTGAACCGCCTTATCATTCTTTTTATTCGTTATCAATTCTTCCACTTCGCGCATCACCAAAAATTGTGTTGTCTGAACGCTTGGTCCGTAGTTTTTGCTGATGAAGGTTTTTTCTTTATCGAAACCACCCCACTTAAACTTCGTCATGAAGCGATCGAAAATTTTGTCGTCTGCTACGCCACCTACACCAAACATACCTGGTAATTGTTGGGAAGGTTTTTTCTTTATCGGTACCAATTTAACGGCTAAACCTTCGAGTTGCAAATATTCATCGAGACCCAAAGTTTTTTCTTGGCGCGATGTTACAGCCCAATAAATCGGGCGCGTCATCGCATTATTAGCGATGATGTCGAGTATCGCAATATCTCCTTTAAGTAAATAATTACTGTTGAGCGTGAAATTCATTGTCGCAGGTAAAGTATCGGATGCAGATGCTAAACCATTTGCAACAGCTTTATCTTTATCAATAGGAATAAAAATATTTTTTGTCGGTGCATATGATTCGAATGTGTAACTTCTATTGGCAGCCAACGGATGATTTTCACCCAAAAATTTAACGACATCATTTATATTCATCGCAGGCGATTTGCCACCACCACTCGGATCAACGGGTAATTGATTTCGTTTTTCGCCACGCATCTGATCTTCAGAAATTGTCATTTTTATAGCAGGCGAATTATTTATTTTTCGACGCAACAAATCAATATACCAATCAACGTCGAGTAAACTTAAATTCACAACGCGCACGTCTGTTCTAATGTGTGCAACTTCTTGCGCATACCATAAAGGATACGTATCGTTATCGCCGTAAGTAAATATAATCGCATTCGGATCACACGACTCTAAAAAGTTGTTCGCGTAATCTTTCGCAGCCGTGTGTTTAGAACGGTTATTATCGTCAAAATTTTGAAAACCCATAATTATTGGCGCCGAAACGACCAAAGCAAACGCCCCAAAGGATGCTAATTGCGGTGAAAGTTTAGCTTGTCGCAGCCATTCGGAAATAGCTAAAACACCCATACCGACCCAAACTGCAAAAATAAATATGGAACCGATGATTACGTAATCGCGCTCGCGCGGTTCGTTTGGTGGTTCGTTGGTGTAAACTACGATACCAATACCTGTTATAATGAACAGAGCGAGTAACGCAAGCATATCATTTCGGCGGCGCGTATAGTGCCAGATCAAACCAAAAATACCAAAAATAAACGGCAGGAAAAAATAGTGATTCCGCGAAGCATCGTTCTTAATCCATTCTGGCGCATTTTTATAATCGAACAAACGCGCATTGTCTAAAAGCGCAATACCCGATTCCCAATTGCCTTTACTTTTATCACTGGGTGTAAAACCTTGATCGAAATTTTGACGACCCACAAAATTCCACATGAAATATCGCCAATACATCCAACCCACTTGATAGCGCAAGAAGAAAGAAATATTATCTGTCGCAGTGGGTCTATCAGCAGGAATTTCTTGTTGCGGATTAATATCCATCCAATATTTGTAATAGTTCAATCGGTCGCCTTCACTATGGCTCATGCGTGGAAAGAAAACTTTGTCCTCGTCTTTATAAATAGGATCTACTTTTTTATCAACGACTTCATATTTATTACCTACTCGACCATATCTATCAGACGTTTCTTGATCTTCTACTTTCGCATTAAATTGTGGTCCGAAAAGAAGCGGACGCTCGCCATATTGTTCGCGATTTAAGTAAGGTAACAAACGCAACGGATCGCGCGCATTACTCATATTAATTGGTGGATTTGCATTGGCGCGCAAAACAACCATACCAATAGTTGAAAAGCCGATAATTGAAAGTGCTAAACCTAAAACGATGTTTTGAATAGCTGCGTTGTTTCTGCGGTGCGCAAATCGCAAACCGAAATAAACACCCGCACCCAATAAACCCAGCGTTAAAAATAAGCTTGGGATATTGAAGGGTAAACCGAATGTATTAACACAAATTAATTCTAAAGTTCCCCAGAGTGATGGAATACCTGTTATGATAAGCGATTGAATGAGAGTTATAGCCACTACGCCAATTACGCCCGCTATGATCATACCAATCCAAGTTGGTTTTTCTGTTTTGTAATAATAAAACAAAGCCAAACCTGGAAAAGTTAATAAACTCAATAAGTGTACACCGATTGAAAGTGCCGCAACAAACACCGTCAGTAAAATCCAACGATCTGCTTGTGGTGTATTGGGTTCGGAATACCAACGCATCATTGACCACAATGTTAGCGTTGTAAACATGCTCGACATCGCGTAAACTTCACCTTCTACTGCCGAAAACCAAACCGAAGTTGCAAACGCTGTAGTTAAACCAGCCACGATACCTGCTCCCAAAATCCCAATTGTTTGACCTTGGTCAGGCTCAACATCTCTACCGACTAAAGCTAATCGCGCTAAAATGGTTGTTGACCAACACATAAATAAACCTGCGAGTGCTGTGCAAATGCCTGAAAGCATGTTTACAGAAAAAGCAATCGCATCTGGATTAGATGAAAACATTTGACCAACGACGGAAAATAATTTTCCAATCATTAAAAACAGTGGCGCCCCCGGTGGGTGAACCACTTGTAATTTATAACATCCCGATACAAATTCGCCACAATCCCAAAGGCTACCGCTGCGCTCAACCGAGAATAAAAAAACAATAGTTGTAATACCGAACACCGTCCAGCCAGCAATATTGTTCAACCGTCTAAAAGAATTCATTCCAAATATTTTTTATAGGCATTTTTAACGCGCTCACTGCGTTTGTGTTGCATGTTTACAAGCAATAGCGCAGACATTAATGTTTAAAGCGGGGCAAAGATAATTTTTTTTGTTAGAATTTTGGTTGTGGATAATGAAATAATTAAAGATTATCGAATTGCATTTTCTATTTAGTTTGCTTAATACTACCTAAATTTTTGGTATTGGAAAAGTTGAAAACAAAAATCTCGTTATGTACCATAGGTATTTTAAAATTACTCTGAATAGCTTTTTGATAGTCTCTTTTGAAACAACCCTTATTTTTTAAACTCATAGGGGCAATGTCGGCAACCGCTTTTACAGCAATAACCCCGCAGTAAATGGTAGTTTTCAGTGAATACAAAATATGCTCCATCCATATAAAAATGAAAATTTTCTAGTAATTCATCGCTTTGGGGGAAGGTTTTACCATTCAATATTTCAAATTTTTCGTGCCATTGGTTTAAGCAATTTTTACAGATACAGTCATCTTTCGTTTGTTTCAAAAATGAAAGCATGCTGTAATGCGCACCAAATGCTACACAATCGGAACAGCTAAAGTTATGTAGTTTACACTCAAACTCTGCTAAGCACTGTTTACATACTTTTTGTTCTTTCTTCAAAATTATAGCTTTATAATTTTTCTAATTCACTTTCATTGGCAATCTATTCAAAAATCTTCATAAAAAAACACCTATTTCCCGAAATAAAGAAAGCTATTGAACAAAATATCACTCACCTAAAGTGTCGATAAAGGTATCGAATATGCTTTTAACCGGTTTAAAAATTCCGAACCACTAAATAAAGCTATGGCTATAAGCGACGTAAAATTTGAAATAGGATTATTAAAAGAACAAATACCATTAACACAATAAACTGAACATCAATTTATTTGAACTGCAGCATAATCATTAAATTTAAAATGAAACTAAAAAGTCTAAACTATACTGCCTTCTCGGATTAGGATAAAAAAGGATAACTTGATAATCGGTGTTGAACACATTTGAAACACCCAAGCGTATGTCCGATTTTAAGTTAAAATGTCCTTTTTTAGATTTAAAAAAAGAAGGCGTAAACCCTACGGTTGCATCAGCCAGTGTGAAAGGGTCTGTCCAAGTTGTTTTGTCGGTTGTGCCATAGCGTTTGTCTGAAGCTGTTTGTTGCCAAGAAAAATACGCCGACTTATGTTGTACCGAAAAACCTATGCCCCCTTTGTGTTTCGGTACAAACAGTTGCACACCCCCGTCACCATCTATTACATTGGCAAACTGATAATTAGCATTAATTTTATATTTGAATATAGCGTTTTCAAACGTGTAATTCAGCCAAGTTTCTATACCCTTCGATGAAATTTGATTCTGGTTGGCAGGTCGCCACTGTCCGTCTGTTTGTGGAAGCCAAACTATACGGTTTTTAATATCAATAGCGAATAGCGTAGCGTGTACTTCAAAGCGTTCTCGTTCTGCAGAGCGTTTAAAACTAACACCTACTTCTTCCGACCAGCCTTGTTCATTCACTAAATGAGAGTTTCCTAAATTGGGCCAATACAGGTCATTAAAAGTTGGCACATTAAAATTTCGCGAAAAAGCACCACGCAGCGTCCAGTTATTTTGAGGGTAATTTTTAAAGATGAAATGCTTTTCAAAACCCGATGAAAAGGTGGTTGGAGAGCTCAAATTATCTATCCATTCTTGCCGAATATTGCCAGTTAAAGTGACAAAATTGGTTTTAATAGCATCATTAATAAAAAAAGCGATCCGATTGCGTTTCTTATCTTCTTTGTAATTATTGTCATCGGAATTATCGGATGTTGCGTTTACGCCTATTCTGAAAAAGTGTTTTTCGGTAAAATTATAATTCAGCTCCACTTCGCCAATATAAGTTTTAACGCCGTTCTGGCTATTTTTTATGATATCCGATTGATAAAAATTTTTATCGGTGAGTATAGCACCTCGCACTTTGAAAAAAGATTTTTTAAAGAAATGCGCCCATTCAGTTGTTAGCCTGTTTGAAGTATCGCGATAAATGGCATTATCGGAGAAGGCTGTCATTGTAGGAGTTATTTCTCGATAATTGACACTTTGCCAAAAGTGTGTACTTAAAAAATCGTTTGGCGAAAGTTGTAAATACATGTTACCCGAAATATTCAAAAAATTGTACGCCGAATGTGTAGCATTTTGTAGCGGTTGACCAATTTCGGCAGTATTCCTGAATTGAAAATCGTTGGTAGCTGATTGGGTTGAAACACGCACAGAAACACCTATATTTGAGCGATTAAATTCGAATTGGCCTGATGTATTGCGCCTTTCGAGACTGCCTAAACCATAGGATAATTGTCCATGAAAATCTTCGTTTTTCGATTTTTGATTATCTAAACTAACAACACCAGCAATGGCACCCGAACCACATAGTGCTGAACATCCACCTAATTTTACGCTAATACGTTGGCTTATGCCGACATCCATAATTGCTAAATCGGTGCTGCCATTTAAAGCATTTTGTAAATTTATGCCATTCCATAATATCGCTGTATGGTTTGCTGCCAATCCACGCGCAGAGAGCGTTGACAAACCTGTTCCATAAGATTTTATACTGAGCGGTATTTCGAATTGCAAAAATTGAGAAAGGCGCTGATTTTGAAACAAACCCAAAGCGAAACTGTCGCTCTGTAGTTGAGTTTGTCCAATAGTAAAAAAATTAAGTCGCTGCGCTATAATTTCTGTCGAAGGCAGAAGCCGTGACGTATCAGTTTGAGCGGATAACCCAATGCTCAAAAATAAAAGGAAAGAACCTGATATAAAGAATTTCAAAGGCTATAAATTTAACGAAATTGAAAAGCAATGAACAGCGATTTTTCTCACCAAACCGCTGTTTGTTGTTTTGTTATTTTATTGAAACCAGAAATTACTCGGAATAATACCCGTTTTCAATGAATCAGTCAGTGATTTAGTGCTGTCAAAAATATAAACGGTACCAGCCGAACTATAATTTTTTGCATCTGCACAGAAAATATTACCCGTTTTAGTATCTATACCTAAGCCGTACAATGCACTAAAAGTAGCTGTAGTAGTAGGTTTATCCACCCAAACTGAAGGAGTAGTCGCACTTAAATCTTTTTGATAAATAGCATTACCACCTGTAAAATACAAGGTATTTTTTGTGCTATTTATCACTAACGAATTAGAACCCTGCGGAACATTAAAGCTTAAAACAACGGCATTGTTTTTTATCTGAACCAATTTTCCATTCGCTGAACTATATGCACCACCACTTAAAACCCAAACATCACCGTTGGCATCTTGCACTAGGCTATTAGGTGAAATGCCGATATTAATTTTACTTAGAACCGCTGCGGTAGCAATATCAACAACAGCAACAGTAGAATCTTTATCGAAACCACCGCCGTTGACAGTCCAAACTGTGTTACCAACTTTCAACATACGTTCAGTCCCTTTACCAGTCGGAATAGTTTTAGTGAATTTTTTAGTTGTTAAATCTAAAACTTTAATAGCACCCAACACACCATTACTTCCCCACTCACTGACAAATGCTGTTTTATCATCAATATTAAGCAGATAACGCGGCAGAATAGTACCAACAATAGAATCTTGGTATTTAAATGTGGCCGCGTCGGTTACAATAATTTTGTTGGCATTATTAACCAATAAATACGCTTTTCCGTTTGCAACTGTAATGGATTGTAGAATATTACCAATTGCAGCACCGCTATTTTCGGTTCCAAATATATCATTTTTGATACCGCCCACCGTCCGATTATAAAAACTGACAGTACCTGTACCGCCCGAAAATGCACCTTCATGCGTAATAAAAACACCGCTTTCATAGGGCTGAACAATGATAGTATAGGCATCTTTTTTACAAGATGCAACCACGATTGATAGGACAACAATAATTGTCCAAAATTTCATACTTTTCATAAAAATTAAAAAAATTTGGTGAAAAAATAAGTTTCTTCCCGAACTTATTCACCTAAAGGAAAGCAACAAAAGAAAGGTGCACGACAAGAAGCCATACAAAATATGAAGATGCCAGTGAGATGACACCCAAAAATTTTTTAACCATTCTTTACCCGTTTTCCCGCAGGTTTTGAATTCTTTGGATATTGGCAGGTCTTCTGACTTATCGTCTTTTTATCGTCTTCCCACTTATGGTACTCTATTTAAGAGTCATTTAAAGTAGTGACATAATTGATAAAAAGTTTTTGATTACCACATCGAGATGTGGTAAAAATCGATTTACAGCTGCGGGAACAGTCTCGGTTTTACACCGAATTCCCTTTTAATATTGTATGAATTAAATACAATAACCATTATCGAGGTTAAAGGTATGTCTGTACTAAACAAAAAATGTAAAATTCTAACTAAAGCCTGATAATTATTATTTTTTAAAGTTCTATTTTTTCTGCCATTTTATATTTTGAACTTTTTTAAAGTTTAAACAATTCCTTTAATAATTTATAAATCTTTGACGAGAATAGAACAAAAAAAGCTACCGTAGAGCGATAGCTTTAATTAAAATATAAGATTTATTTTTGCTTACCCGTTTGCTACTACTTTAATTTTATCTTCTAAAGTAGAAACAATTTTTTTAAAATCCTCATCAACATCGCAAGTATCAATTACCGTTTTTACCGAGTGTATAACCGTTGAGTGATCGCGATTGCCAAACTGCGAACCAATAACTTTCAGCGAAGAATCGGTCAGTGTTTTGCAAAAGTACATCGCCAACTGTCGCGCCATAACGACTGGTCGTTTGCGCACTGCCGATATGAGTTCTTCGTTAGAAACATTGAAGTAACCCGTAACGACGTTTTTAATTAGATCAACGTTTATCTCTTTCGCTAAATTCTGAACGTGATTGTTCACAACTTCGCGCGCCATGTTCATATCAATTTCTTTCTTCTGAAGCATTGCTTTTGCAATCAGCGTCGTGATAACCCCTAATAGTTCTCTGAAATTCGCTTTCATCGCGCTACAGATATAGTCTATAATTTCTGGACGAACCACCAAGCCTTCACGCAACATGTGCGATTGAAAAACCAAACGTCGCGTTTCAAAATCGGGGCGACTGATATCAGCGCACAAACCCCATTTGAATCGGCTCAAAAGTCTATCTTCAATACCTTCAATAGCACTCGGTGCGCGGTCGCAAGTGAACACCAACTGTTTGCCTGCATTGTGCAACTGATTAAAAATATTGAAGAAAATTTCTTGAATTTTTAATTTTCCGCTCAGAATTTGAATGTCATCAATGATGAGTACATCAATGAGTTGATAGAAATGGACTAAATCGTTAACAGCATTATTTTTTATAGCCGTTACAACTTGGTTTGCAAAACTGACACACTGAACAAACAAAACGTTTTTACCCGCATGCTTTTTTAAAATTTGGTTACCAATAGCTTGCGCTAAGTGCGTTTTACCCACACCTACACCACCAAAAATAAATAACGGATTAAAACCGCTGTTACCCGGCACTTGACTAATACGTAAACCTGCACTTAAAGCCAACGAATTGCATTCGCCTTGAATGTAGTTTTCAAAAGTGAATTGTGGATTAAGTTGCGGTTCAATTCTGACGCGCTGAATTCCTGGTAACGCAAACGGATTGACAATACCTTCGATATTTTTTAAACCAATCATGTCTTGGTTCAAAATTTTTTCGTTTGTCATTTGCTTTTGGTTTTTACTTCCACCAGCAGCGTTTGCGCTCAGAATTTGATATTCTAAACGACCTCTATCGCCGAGTGCTTCGCGTACACTACTTTTCAAAACGGATACGAATTGATCTTCCAACCAGTCGTAAAAGAAATGATTTGGCACTTGAATGGTGAGTGAAGCACCTTCTAATTTAATCGGTTTGATGGGTGCAAACCGAGTTTTATAATTTTTGTCATCCACAGACTGCTTAATAATACGCAGACAATCCCCCCAGACGCTAACATGATTCTCCATGAGCAGCTTAATTTAGTTTTGATAGACAATGGCATCCGCCTTGCAGCAAATAAGTCTAACTTCTAAAAGTTTGATTTATTTTATTATTAAAAAACGAGTTCAAAAGTTTGTTTTTTTAAAAATTTTAAGTTTTGGCTTTAATTTTCAAAAGTATGTTAGTGCTTCAGAAGTGGGTCACAAAATTGCGTCATTTCTTTTAATCCACCAAAAAAAAATCAAAAAAAATTGAAAATAAATCAAAATAAATCAAAATAAATTTTCCCACTTGCAGTATCAAATTATTGATAAATTGAAATAAAAATACCACTTTATGGTTGATTCAAATGGTTTTCAATCAATTAATGATTAAAAACTTAAAATAGTACAATTTTTTATAATCATTTTTTTGGTGTTGCCCAAATTAAAGTAAGGCGAAAATTATTAGACATCTTAAAGGTAATTACCACTTCAAATTTGAGTGATATGCTTTAAAAATCGCGCCAATTTTCTCTTTTTTACTAAAAAAAACTTTATCCACATTTGTTAATTAAAACGCGTTTTTAAATTCATAAGTTATTGATTGAATAGCAAAAAAGATTGGATCTGTGTTGTTATAAATGGTTTTAAAATGGCTTAAAAAAAATTTGGAAATACCAAATTTATCTTTTTTGCGCATCATTTTTAAAAAGTTTTATGATGCAAACGCAGCGTGACTTACATTTGTACTATCACTCAATTGCTTAAATACAGACTGTATGCTCGATATGAAAGAAAATGTTGAATTAGAAAAAATGGCAACGCAAATTCGTCGCGATATTGTGCGCATGGTTTATAATTGTCAGTCTGGGCATCCAGGCGGTTCGTTAGGTTGCACCGATTATTTTACAGCTTTGTATTTTTCTGTGATGAAGTACGGCAAAGTTTTTAACATGGAAGCGCACAATGAAGATGTTTTTTATTTATCGAACGGACATATCTCGCCTGTCTTTTATAGCACACTCGCGCGTGCAGGTTTTTTCCCAATCAGTGAACTCAAAACATTTCGTAAATTAAATAGCAGATTACAAGGTCACCCGACAACGCATGAAGGTTTACCTGGTATTCGCATTGCCAGCGGTTCGTTGGGTCAAGGTATTTCAGTGGCAAACGGTACAGCCTATTCTAAAAAAATGAATGGCGATAAAAACTTAGTGTATGTACTTTGCGGCGACGGTGAACTCGATGAAGGACAGAATTGGGAAGCAATAATGTTTGCTGCTGCCAAAAAATTAGATAATCTCATTCTTACTGTTGATTGGAACGGACAACAAATTGATGGCACAACCGAACACGTTATGTCGCTCGGTGATTTACCGAAAAAATTTGAAGCATTTGGCTGGGAAACTTCAATCATTGAAAAAGGAAATAATATTGAAGCCATCATACAAAGTTTGACAAAAGCAGGAAACGCGGTTGGCAACGGCAAACCAAAAGTCTTACTCATGCGTTCGCAAATGGGTTTTGGTGTTGACTACATGGTGGGCAATCATAAATGGCACGGCACTGCACCGAATAAAGATCAGTTGGCTTTAGCATTGGCGGAATTACCAGAAACTTTAGGTGATTTTTAAATAGTTGTGAGCCATGAGCTTTTAGCTTTGAGCTCTAATCGAGAGCAGAAGCTAACAGCTTAAAGTTTACAGCTCACAGCTTAAAGCTCATTTATGAAAATAAAACCTTTCAAAGCGCAATTACCTATTTTCAATGCCATTGAAGATGTAAATTCTTTTTTTGAAACGGCTAAAGAAGAATACACATCATACTTAAACGCAGGTTGTTTTAGGCAAACGACCACTGTCGATTTTTTTGTGTATGCAATTTCCAATCTCGATGATTTAGAAACAGAATCGCTGGGCATTGTAGCACTGACGGATGTAGAGGAGTTTATCCAGAATAATATAAAAAAACACGAGAACACACTGAGCAAACAAGAAGGTGTTCAAAAAAATCTTTTGAAAGAGCGCAACGCTGCGATAAAACCCATTTTATTAACCTTCAAAGCACAAAAAAACTACCTTGTAAAGTTAGAATTCATTCGTCAAAATTCTGAAAAAATAATTCAAACCGATTTTCAGAATGAGCGACACACACTATATGCTGTTTCGAGTTTGCCTTTACAATCCATAATAGAAATTTATTTCCAAAAAATTCGCACAGCCTATATTGCTGACGGTCATCACCGGGCTTACAGCACGGCGGAATACTTAAAAGAAAACGCTATTCTGAATACTGGCATACTAACGGCGTATTTTGATTTTTCACAATTGCGTATCGGTGCGTTTCATCGTCTCATTACTAATTTAGATTTAAAAACAGAAGATGTTTTTTTAAAAGAATTAGCGCAAATAATGACGATAAGTGAAATTAAATTTCCGAAATTACCACAACGTAAAGGCGAAATTGTTTTAATACTCAATGATAAATATTACGTGCTTCATTGGAAAAAATCAGTTTTCAAACAAAGTAAGGAAGGGAAAGTTATTTTAGATACGCATCTGCTATCTGATTTTATATTGAAGCCTATTCTTGGAATCAAAAATTTAAAAACAGATACGCGACTAAAATACATAGAGGGTGACAACGCACTCGAAGAAATAATTAAACAATGCCCAAAAAATAGCGTTTTATTTTTGATGTATCCTATTTCATTCAGCAATTTTAAAACGGTAGCTGATTCGAACGGAATTTTACCACCTAAATCTACGTTTTTTGAACCGCGATTGATTAATGGGTTGATTAATTTAATTGTTCGTTGATAGTTGTTTCGTTGTTCGGCACTTGCAAAAGAACAATTAATAACGATTAACTATCAACGAACAACGAACAACTATTTTTATGGAAACTGATATTTTAGTTATTGGCGGCGGCATCGCAGGATTAAGTTACGCCATTAAAGTCGCGCGCAAACGCCCCGATTTACAAATTACTGTACTCACAAAAACGGTAGAGAACGAATCGAACACGCGCTACGCACAAGGTGGCGTCGCAGCTGTTTGGGATTACAGTATTGATAGTTTTGAAAAACACGTCGCTGATACATTAGATGCGGGTGCAGGTTTGTGTCATAAAGATATTGTGGAAATTGTTGTGACAGAAGGACCTGAACGCGTACGCGAAATTATTGATTGGGGAACGCGATTTGATAAAGTCGGAACGTCACACAATTACGATTTAGGTCGCGAAGGAGGACACACTGAAAACAGAATTTTACACTATAAAGATTTAACGGGTTGGGAAATTCAACGCGCATTAGTGAGCGAAATGAAACACCATCCGAATATTATTATTCACGAGCATTATTACGCCGTGGATATAATTACACAACATCACCTTGGTCACGTCATTAATCGTTCAACGCCTGACATCACGTGTTACGGTTGCTACGCGCTCAACAAAATGACGGGTAAAATTGAAACGTTCGTGGCAAAAACAACTTTGATGGCAACAGGTGGTATTGGTCAAGTTTATAAAAACACAACCAATCCAGTTATTGCCACAGGCGATGGTATCGCAATGTTTTATCGCGCGAAGGGACGCGTAGAAGATATGGAGTTTGTACAATTTCATCCAACGGCATTATATAATCCCAGTGGTGAAAATCCTAACTTTCTGATCAGTGAAGCCGTTCGCGGATTCGGCGCCATACTCCGAACGCCTGAAGGCGAAGAGTTTATGCAAAAGTATGATCCGCGTTTGTCGCTCGCACCGCGCGATATTGTGGCGCGCGCTATTGATAACGAAATGAAAGTGTATGGCTCGGAATGTATGTATCTCGATTGCCGACACATTGATAAAGAAAAATTTTATGCCCACTTCCCAACCATTTACGATAAATGCGTGAGTCTCGGCATTGATCCGATGCACGACATGATTCCTGTTGTTCCTGCGTGTCATTATATGTGTGGCGGAATTATGGCGGATGCAAAAGGCAGAACGAGTATAAAAAATATTTTTGCCTGTGGCGAATGTAGTTGCACAGGTTTGCACGGCGCAAACCGATTAGCCTCTAACTCGCTATTGGAAGCGTTGGTTTTTGCGCACCATATTGCCGAAGAAACTTTGAATATCATCGGCAATCTCGAATTCAAAAAAGAAATTCCCAATTGGAATGCAGACGGAACGATGCAACCACAAGAAATGATTTTGATAACCCAAACGACGAAAGAACTCAAAGACATCATGAGTTACTACGTCGGTATTGTGCGCTCAAACATTCGATTGAAACGTGCGCTCGATAGATTATTCATTCTCTATCGCGAGACCGAAGAATTGTACAACACCACTACCCTATCGCCACAACTGTGCGAAATGCGCAACTTGATTACGATGGGTTATTTGATTGCTCGTTCAGCTTCGCTGCGAAAAGAATCGCGCGGTTTGCATTTCACAACCGATTATCCGAACCAATTGCCTTTTGTACAAGATACGATACTTTAAGGAATAAGGGAAAAGGAATATGGCAAAGTGCAAATTGCAATTTGTAAGCTCGGGCAGAAAGAACGTTTAGAACATTTAACCAAACATCCCGAAAATCCAATAGAATAATTTTTTTCCAATCATTATTTAAAAAACGACTATTTTTGAACTAAATTTAGTTTTAATTTATTCATGGCAAAAGATTTTTATCATAAAACTGTTAAAGATGCACTGATAACTGACGGTTGGTTAATAACGAGTGATCCATATTCTATAAAAGTTTTAGGACGTGATTATGAAATTGACCTTGCTGCTGAAAGATTTTTTGCTGCTGAAAAAAATAATAAAAAAATTGCTGTTGAAGTAAAGAGTTTTCTTGCTCCATCAATCGCTTACGAATTTCACAGTGTCCTTGGACAGTACTTAAACTATTTAACGTTTATGGAAATACAAGAACCTGACAGAATATTATTTCTGGCAGTTCCATCAAATGTATTTCAAGATTTTTTTCAACAACCTGCAACTCAACTCGTAATACTGAAGTACAAAATAAATATCGTCGTCTTTAATTCACAAAATTCATCTATCGTAGAATGGTTAGAACAAACAGAAATATAAAATTGTACAGCAAAATAGTAGTAGCTTGGCTTTCCGATTTTGTTGCACGTCGCACAAATACAACTGACGCAACTTATGAACTTATTACTGATGAAGTGCGCCATCACTATCAAGTTGTGAGGACAGGTTTCTTAGAGGACAGATTTTATTATAAAGTTGTTTTTCATTTGCATATTAAAGAAGATGCTAAAATTTGGATTTTAGTTAATAATACCGATTTATTACTCACAGATGATCTTATTCAAAATGGAATTCCAAAATCAGATATAGTCATTGGTTTTTTAGCACCTTCTGTGAGAGCTTATACAGGCTTTGCAAGTGTATAACAGTAGATTATGTTCGCTTGAGTGTTTCAAAAGATTTTAATTTTATTTTTTACTCGCTGTCACAGAGTGTGAATGAAAAAACGAACGCTCCGGCAAGTCACCGCTCTCAAAGAGTATGTACATAAACAAGACTTTAACAAGCGAAGACAGAATGAAGTGTGTGCATTTTTTGTGATTTTTTTGGAGACTTGTTGCGAAGGAGACTTGAACGTCTGGGGTATTACCAGTTTTTTGAGAATTTAATTTTCGTTTTGATTTTCATTTTCGTTTTCATTTTCGTTTTCATTTTCGTTTTGAAATTTGTTTTTAACAAAGACACACGTTTTTGCGTTTTAACTTGTTTGTATCTTTGTAACTAAATTTAAAATCACTCATTTATGACAGTTAGGAATATTTTTTTCTGTGCAATAGTTATCGCGACGAGTTGCACACAAATTGTTTTAGCACAAAAAACGTCGGGGAGTTTGCTCGATGGTTTAGATAATTCTGGGGATGAAACAATTTACGCCACTTACAGCTTCAAAACAGATCGCGTCATTAATTTACACTCATTAGAGATTACGGCACCAGGTGTGATGGATGTAAAAATTTCGCACAGATTTAATTATATAGATAACGGTGCTTACGATTTATTTGGTTTGGATAATGCGCAACAACGCATCGGAATAGATTACGGCGTAAGCGATAATCTTTCCGTCGGTATCAATCGCAACTCAATTGATAAAGCATACGACGCCTTTGGAACATTTAAATTTTTGCGTCAAAGCAGTGGTAAAGTCACGATGCCGATAACTGCCATATTTTTAGCAAGCATAGCTGTCAGAACGGAAAAATTTTTCGATCCCACGATAGTCAACTCCTTAACTAACCGTTTGTATTATACATACCAGTTTATTCTGGGTAGAAAATTTGATGAAAGATTTACGTTAGAACTTGTGCCAACTTACATTCATCGCAATTTAGTAACGGTGGGTTCAGAAAATAATAATGTTTTTGCGCTCGGTGCAGGTGGGCGAATAAAACTTTCTAAACGACTTGCACTCACAGGTGAATACGTTTATGTTTTTCCTGGTCAGATTGATGCGCAATTTCACAACTCTGCTTCTGTCGGTCTCGACATCGAAACAGGTGGACACGTATTTCAATTGCATTTCACCAATTCGCCTTCTATGTCGGAATATGCTTTTGTAACCGAAACGCCTAAGGATTTTGGCGCACCACAATCTATTCGTTTTGGTTTCAACGTTTCACGCGTGTTTACACTTTGGGATGCAAAAAAACCGAAACCGCAATAATCTAAAGTGTTTATAAATTGAAACGCGGATTAAAACGTGTCTTTACTAATTTACACAGATTTTTTGAGAAATCTGCGTAAATCTGTGTTTTCAGTAAAATCCGCGTTTCAAAAACTTTTAATTTAGCTTCAGGTAAATACTTACAAAAATTTTGCTTCTGCTAATATTTATTAGTTTGGAAGTCCCTTGCCTTCCGTTATTAATTTCAATAAACTACCTTTAACGTATTGATCCCAACCTTTTACACACATTTCATAACATTCTACCTCTGGAACTAAACCTGCGTGCGTAAATTTAATTTGTGTGGAATCCTATTCTGGTGAAATTTCCCAAACCACTTTCGTATTATTCTATTCTTTTTTGTCAATTAGCCAAGGTAAATTACAGTCAGAAACGTGCCATACTAATTTTTTGTCCGCCACAATTTCAATAACCTTGAAAGTAACAAATCCTTCTCCTCCAAAATGCACAGTAAAAATGTCGGTTAAATTTTCGGCACTGCCGTCAGTATTTTTTTACCCACCATTGAGAAACAGCGTTAATGTCTTTAATGGCTTCTTTTGGTGAAATTTTTGCTGAAATACTGAAATGATAATCGTGCGCAGTCATTTTCTTATTTTTAATTGGTGAATAAATTTATTGATTTTATGCGGCAGCAAAATCTTTGCCATAATCCATCATTTTAGTTTTTCCTAATGATGCAGGTCTCAATCGGTAATAATCTTTGAATAATTTACCACTGTGCATTCTCGCATTCATTTCAACAAATCCAGTAGCAACAGGTAAGGGCCAACCAGCCGATTTTAAACCACTTAAATTTGTTCATCAGAAACAGTTATCCATTTCAAATCAGGTTTACCAATGGCTGCGCCTAAAATGTGCGCAATTTCGTTGCAACTAATTTCTTCACTCGATACATAGCGCACACGCCTTCCGTTAAATGGTGCTGTGATTTCTTCTGCAACAGCTGAAGCAATATCGAATGGCGAAACCCAAGAGATAACATCCTCACCACCATAGTTGGAAATTATACTACCCATGCTTTTTATGGTTGGGATAAAATTATTTAAATTATAGTAAAAAGCAGTTGGGCGCATGTGCGTAATAGATACTTCTGATGGCAATTCTCGGAGAACATTTTCTGCGATATTATGCAGAAAAAGAATTCCATTTCCTGTATCAGTGTGTGCACAAATACTACTTAAATGAACGACCCGTTTTACACCAGATTGCTCAATGGCTTGTGTATAGTTGGTAGCAGTTTATCGAATATGCGCCCCTAAGTCAATTTCAGGATTAAAAAAATTAAATGGAGGTAACATACAATACGCAGCATCGGCACCTTTAAAAGTAGCTGTCAGAAAATTGACATCGTCTATTGAACCAATGGCAGCCGTTGCACCCAATGCTTCAATTTCTTTTTGTTTTTCAGGTTTTGTGCTGATGACTGTAACCTGATGACCTTTTTTTACCAATTCAATTGTGAGTGGCTTACTGATGTTCCCTAAAGAACCTGTTACTACAATTTTCATAATTTTTGTGTTTTAATTATAGTGCAAAGGTATAGGCGTATATAAAAGGTGATGTAGTCGAATCTACTGTTGTTGTAGTCAAAAAAATTATTGAAAAAAGTAAACCATCACAGCAGATTATTTATTGATTAGTTTTTGTGTAGGCTACAATAATAGCGCGTCAAAAACCTAATTGGTGTTATTTATTTTTAAATTTTTAAAGATTTTAAGTAGGCTGCATTATATAATGATCACTTTTATTATTCAGTTTTGTTCGGCATTGAGCCTCACAAAACTGTCGGAAATTATAGTTTTAGGTCGGCTTCGCCTTCCTAAAACCATAATTTCCGAATACCGTGACACAAAAAACTTTTACTATAAATTTTTAATTGTCGTTTATTTAATAACAACTACTTAACTGTCGTTTCTATTCTGAATTGGCATTGCCATGTGAAAATCTTTTACAACCCTCGCAGCGTAATCATTCAAAAGCGCATGAACGCGCGATTCTTGTTTCGATTTCACTATCAATCCGATGTGATGTTTTTTGTGCATCCGCCAAGTAATTTCCGAATCCTTAAAAACGCCGTCGTCGGGATGTTCAAAGTGCGAAAGGCTGATGATGATACCTGCGCAATTATTTTGTGTTTTAGGTAAAGTATATTTTTTATCGGTTGCAACAGCAATTTCTAAGCGCGCCCATTCGCGCCAAACATTTATACCAGTTGCCGCGTGTACCATATCGGCAATGTTCGCACCGCCGACGCGCGCACTCGTTTCTAAAAAAACAAAATTCCCTGTTGCGCGATCCTTAATGTATTCAGTGTGCGATGCCGAATATTGCATTCCAAACGCTTTCATCACTTCTACATTCAAGCGTTTAATTTCTAAAGCATCTAAAGAATCATCGGCGAGCGTGACTGAACGAAATACACCGCCACCGTGCGCCACTTCCATCGGCGTTGAAAGATAGCGACTGACTTTACAGAAAAGCATTTTGCCATTATAAGTTATCGCGTCGGCGTGATAAACGTCGCCAGGTCGAAATTGTTCGATTAAATATTTGTGTCTGCGATCGCCTAAGCTATGAATGTGTTGCCAAGCTTCATCCCAATTATGTACTTTTTTTATACCCGTTGCGGAGGCTTCAGAGCGCGGTTTAACGAGCCAAGGTCCGTCAATGTGTCGCAAAAAATTAGTGATGGTTTCATCGTGAAAAAGCGAAGCAAATTTCGGAATAGCAATATTATTACCTTGCGCGCGCATCCGCATGGCGAGTTTATCTCTAAAATAATGGGCTGTCGTAACACCCATACCGTTTATTCTGAAATATTCGCGCAGTTCTGCGCCTTTTTCGACATCGAAATCGTCGAGAGAAACGATAACATCAATTTTTTTGCTGCGCATCATCCAAGCGACACCTAATTTGAGATTCGACATATCCCAATTGCCTTGCTCGTCATTTTTATCTTCAAAATAAAAAATTTCATCTAAACTTTCGCGGGGCCAAGCTTCTTCTTTCAACAATGCTGAGGTAAGCAAATAAACAATAGCACCTTCTGCTTTTGCTTGCTGCATAAATTGCTCACCTTTAAAATAACTTGAGATACATAAAATAGATAATAGTTGGCTCATACTGAAAAACTTTGGCGTGTTAAAAAGACTTTTTTTTCAAACGCTAATATAGGTTTCAAGTTTGAATTATTTAGTTTTCACACTAATTTTTTATAAATCATTAAATCAGAAGATTTTTCACAAGTTCTAAAGCGTTAAAACTGAAAGATTAACCAGCATCTCTCTAATTTCATTTTCATCTATACCGACAGTTTGCAAATCTTCCTTCATGGTGTCGTTTTGAATTTTCATTTCGCTCGCTATCATTTTTCTGGCGCTGCTGTGAAATTCGGTTGCGCCCGTTTTTTGGGCAATGTCAACAATATTATTGGCGCGCACGCCACTACCTGGCATAATAATTATGCGTCTGTCTGCTTGATTTATCAATGTTTGAATATTGTTTAAACCTTCGGTCGCTGTCGGATATAAACCTGAAGTTAGAATGCGCGCACAACCAACATCTATAATATCTTCAAGTGCTTGCTCCATATTTACCACGCGATCGAAAGCGCGATGAAAAGTTACGCGCATCGGATATGCTAACTCGACCAATTGGCTACACCGTTTTTTATCAACCGTTGCATCTTCATTCAGCAAACCTATGACAACGCCATCGCAACCTATTTTTTTACACGTTTTAATATCTTGTTGAATGATATTAAATTCTTCGGAGGAATATAAAAAATCGCCACCGCGCGGTCGAATGATTGGATATAACTCTATGTGTAATTTTTTACGTGCTGAGCTGATAAAACCAAACGATGGCGTTGTGCCTCCTTCGTTCGGGTTATCGCACAATTCTATGCGATGCACACCTAAATCTTGCGCTTTAATACACGATGCGATATTAAAAGCAATGGTTTCTAATTTGAAATTCATACCCAAAGATAATTGGTGCTTACCTTTACACCAAAATTCTTCAGCATTATGATTACCATAAAATGTTTTACCTTCAACGATTTTCAAGAAAACACCTACGTTCTGCACGATGAAACTTTAGAAGCGGTTGTCATTGATCCTGGTTGCAGTAATGCGCGTGAAGAAAAAATTTTGCTGGATTACATCGCTACACAAAATTTAAAAGTCGTTAGACTGCTCAATACGCATTGCCATATTGATCATATTTTTGGAAACAACCTCATTCACACGCGGTATAACGTTAAGCTCGAAGTGCATGAAAACGAAGTTCAGTTGCTCGCATTTTTAAAACCAATGTGCGCCCAGTGGAATATTCCAGAACCGATTCAACCCGAAGCACACACAACGCTGAAGCATGGCGGAGAAATAGTTTTTGGAGACAATAATAAACTCGAAATTATTTTTGCGCCAGGTCATTCACCTGGAAGTGTTTGTTTTTACTGCCCTGCCGAACATTTTATTATTTCTGGCGATGTTTTATTCAGAGAAAGCATCGGCAGAACAGATTTGCCGAAAGGAAATCATAAAGATTTACTCAAAAGTATTCGCGAAAATTTATTAACCTTGCCAAAAGATACGGTCGTTTATTCAGGTCATGGCGAACCCACAACAATTGGTCACGAAAAAGAAAACAATCCTTTTTTAATTAATTTTTAAAATCAGTGTGACGCATTTAAAACGCGCTGTCTTAAACTTGGTAAACAAATAAATCAAAAATAAAATCTTCAAAATTAAAAACATGAAATTCGTATTAAAATCTCTTTGTGTGGCTTTCGCTTTTGCTGGTTTAACCTCTTGCAACGATGCTCCTTCCACTGTATCTGGTGCTGTTGATGCAACAAAATCTGCTGCTTCAAATGCCGTTGATGCTACTAAAACTGCTGCTTCAAATGCTGCTGATGCCACTAAAATGGCTGCTGATTCTGCAAAATCAAAAGTGGGTGCTGCTGCTTCTGCTGCTGGCGACAAAATGGGCGATATGAAAGACAAAGCCGTTGAAAAAATGGGTGATGCTGCGCACAAAGCTGGTGACAAAATGCAAAAAGTTGGTGATAAAATGACTGACAAAAAGAAAGGCGATCACTAATTGTGATAGCCTATTAAGATAAAAAATGTGTCCTTCTATATTGACTGAGTGGCAGTTTAACTTGTTAAACTGCCATTTTTCTTTTGTGTAAAATAGTTGGTAGCTATAAATATTGTAAGTGTGTTTTTGGAAAAATTTCGACTATATCAATTTAAAGTTTAATTAAACTAATTTGCTTACCGCATTTATTGCAAAAATCTCCATGGAAAGCATTTGCGATTCTAAATTGCGCTTCTAAGTAAAATGTCTTTAATTATTGCAGTATGATTATTGCCGTAGATATCGGGACAACCTCGACAAAAGTTATTTTGTTCGATGCAAAAGGCGTTGTCATTTTCCATGTCAGTGAAAATTATCCGACGATACATACGGATGGATTGTGCAGCGAACAAAATCCAGAATTGATTTACGCAGCAGTTATAAAAGGATTGGATGATTGTTTAGAGCACAACGCTGACTCAAAAATAATTGAGGGGGTGTGTTTTTCATCTGCTATGCACGCGCTCATCGCCGTTGATGCAAATTGTCAAGCACTCACACCCTGTATTATTTGGTCTGATAATCGCGCTTACAAAGAAGCCGAAGAATTAAATCGGAATGAAATACTTGCCGATGAAATCTATAAAATCTCTGGAACGCCCATACATTCCATGTCGCCATTGACCAAATTAATTTGGTTAAAGAAAAACCAACCCGAAATTTTTAATGCGGCGCATAAATTTATCGGCATCAAAGAATATGTTTTATGGCGACTAACGGGCAAATTTGTCGTTGATTATTCTATCGCATCCGCCACTGGTTTGCTCGACATTCAAACCAAAAATTGGTCAAAAAAATGTTTAGATCTTGTGGGTATTACTGCGAACCAACTATCCGACTTAGTCTCTCCATATTATAAAATTACTGTGAGCAATGATTTTATTTTTAAAAACACGCGCTTAACTACTAACAACCAACAACTAACAACTATTGTTATTGGTGGCAGCGATGGCGGATTAGCCAATTGGGGTTCGGGCGCACACGCTATTGGTGATGCCGTAATCTCGATTGGCACAAGCGGTGCCATGCGTTTATTGAGTGATAAACCATTTTTTGACGCGGAAAGACGCACCTTCTCTTATGTTTTTGATGAAAATTTATATCTTATCGGAGGCGGAACAAATGCTGGCGCTGGTGTTTTGCAATGGTTACACGATTCTTTTTTAGGCTTATCGGATTCTATGTCCGATTTTTTAAAATTAGCAGAGAGTATTCCTATCGGTAGCGATAATTTATTATTTCTACCTTACATCAACGGAGAGCGCGCGCCGCTTTGGGATGCACA
>ENA-OFCD01000453-OFCD01000453.1-metagenomes-genome-assembly--contig:-NODE-453-length-26155-cov-4.738889_pt1 | contig 26155 bp, 20 predicted proteins | sample MGYA00153392_OFCD01 | MGnify analysis MGYA00153392
CGATGGCGACGGCATTCCACTCCACGGCGGCGAGCTTGTCGCGCAGCGTGGCGAGCGCCGGACGCACCGCATCGGTCACGTGTGCGAGCAGATCGGCGCGCCCGGGCGACACGTCGCCGAACACCGCCCCGAGCCACGAGGCGAGTTGTTCGCCGGTGCTGCAGCGTTCCCTGAAGACCAGGGCAGCCCGCAGCACCGCGGCATCGTCGGCCGGGTGCATGCCGCGCCGCGCGAGTTGAGCCTTCGCCAGCGCGAGCAGTACCTCGTCAGGCAGCGCTTTGAGATAGTGCGCGTTGACCCATTCGAGCTTGGCCGCATCCCATTGAGCCGGGCTCTTCGAGAGGTGACTGCCGTCGAACCACTCCACGATCTGTTCGCGCGTGAACAGCTCCTCGTCGCCGTGGCTCCATCCGAGGCGCGCCAGATAGTTGAGCATCGCGGCAGGCAGAAATCCCTGCTCCTCGTACGCGGTGACGCTCACCGCACCGCGCCGCTTCGAGAGCTTCTGCCCGTCGCTGCCGAGCACGATGCCGTGACTGATCACGTTGCGAAAGGCGGGTCGGTCGAACAGCGCGGTCGACAGCACATGCAGCATGTAGAACCAGCCGCGCGTCTGCCCGATGTACTCGACGATGAAGTCCGCAGGGTTGTGCTGCTCGAAAACTTGCGCGTTCTCGAAGGGGTAGTGAACCTGCGCGAACGGCATCGACCCGGAGTCGAACCACACATCGAGCACGTCTTCGATCCGACGCATCGTGGACCGGCCGGTGGGATCGTCCGGGTTTGGTCGCGTCAATTCGTCGATGAACGGTCGGTGCAAGTCCGTCGGGCGCACCCCAAAGTCGGCCTCGAGCTCGTCGAGCGATCCGTAGACATCGACACGCGGATACTCCGGGTCGTCGCTCTTCCAGATCGGGATCGGTGATCCCCAGTAGCGGTTGCGCGAGATGGACCAGTCCCTGGCGTTGGAAAGCCACTTGCCAAACTGGCCGTCTTTCACGTTCTCGGGCACCCAGTTGATCTGCTCGTTGAGCTCACCCATGCGGTCGCGAAACTTGGTGACGCTGACGAACCAGCTCGACACGGCCTTGTAGATGAGCGGATTCTTGCAGCGCCAGCAGTGCGGGTAGCTGTGCTCGTAGCTCGCCACGCGCAGCAGACGGCCGTCGGCGCGCAGCTTCTGCACGAGCGGCTTATTGGCGTCGAAGACCTGAAGCCCCGCGACATCCGCGATCTGGGGGAGGAATTTGCCCCCATCATCGACGGAGATGATCACCGGGATGCCGGCCGCGGCACAGGTGACCTGGTCGTCTTCACCGTAGGCGGGCGCCTGGTGCACGATGCCGGTGCCCTCACCGGTGGCAACGTAGTCGGCCACGAGGACCTGCCACGCATTCTCGGTACCCCAGGTTTCGGTGTCGGCGTAATAGTCCCAGAGCCGCGCGTAGGTGATTCCCCCGAGCTCGGCTCCGAGCAGGGTGCGGCTGATCGCCTGGACGGCGGCCTCGGCCGAGCCGTAGCCGAGGTCCTTCGGGTAGTTCGCGACAGTGTCTGCTGCGAGCAGGAACTCGGCCACACCATCCGCCGAACCATCGGAGGCCCCGAGCGGTCCGCTCGGAACGACGGCGTACACGATCGTCGGCCCAACGGCCAGTGCGAGGTTGGTCGGCAACGTCCACGGCGTGGTCGTCCAGGCGAGCGCCTTGACCCCGGTCAGCCCGAGGGTTTCCGCCTTCGGTCCGTCGAGGGGGAACGTGACGGTCACGGACTGGTCCTGCCGCATGCGGTAGACGTCATCATCCATGCGCAACTCGTGGTTGGACAGTGGAGTCTCGTCATGCCAGCAGTACGGGAGCACGCGGAAGCCCTCGTAGGCGAGGCCCTTATCGTGGAGCTGCTTGAAGGCCCAGATCACCGACTCCATGAAGGTGATATCGAGGGTCTTGTAGTCGTTCTCGAAGTCAACCCAGCGAGCCTGGCGGGTGACGTAGTCCTCCCACTCATGGGTGTATTCGAGCACCGACTCACGCGCCTTCTCGTTGAAGGTGGCGATACCCATCTCTTCGATCTGGTGCTTCTCGGTGATGCCGAGCTGGCGCATGGCTTCGAGCTCGGCCGGGAGCCCGTGGGTGTCCCAGCCGAATCGCCGGTTCACGAGCTTGCCTCGCATGGTTTGGTAGCGCGGAAACAGGTCTTTGGCATAGCCGGTGAGCAGGTGCCCGTAGTGCGGGAGGCCATTGGCGAAGGGCGGGCCGTCATAGAAGACCCACTCCGGGCAGCCCTCGCGCTGGTCGATGGAGGCCTGGAAGGTGCCGTCCCTTTTCCAGAAGGCGAGGATGCCGTTCTCGATCACCGGGAAGTCCGGGGACGCGCTCAGCGCGTCATCATCAGAGTTCGTCGCATCGGTCAGTGGGTAGGTCATGTCTCTCCAGGTCGCACGTTCAACTGGACGAGGACGCGATCCCAGAATTCGATTTCGGATCGCGCGGTACCACCCCGCTTGCCACCCTCTGCAGGGCGACCGCTTGTTCGTTGGCGATGACGGGCCAGACCCGTTCGGTTCTACCCGGCTGCCGTCCGTGGACGACCGCCGCTCTTCCGAAGACTCCCCGGTGATGGCCGGATCGGTGTCGTTGACACCAATTCTACGTGACGTGCCAGACTGAATCGATGACCGCACCTGCGCCCATCTCAGCTGTAGGCCGATCGCTCACCGTCCTGATTGCGCTCAGCGCCAACCTGGTCATCGCGATTGCGAAAACCATCGCGGCGCTGATCACCGGATCCGCGTCGATGGTCGCCGAGTCCGCGCACTCCTGGGCCGACTTCGCCAACGAGATATTCCTGCTGATCGCCGATCGTCGGTCAATGAAGCCGCGTGACGACGGACATCCGCTCGGGTATGGCCGTGAGGCCTACGTCTGGTCCATGTTCGCAGCCTTCGGAATCTTCACTGCCGGTGCGGTGGTCTCGATCTGGCACGGCATCCAACAGCTCTTCGCGCCGGAAGATGTCACGGACTTCGGCATCGCCTACATCGTGCTCGCGGTGGCCGTCGTGCTCGAGGGCGTCTCCTTCACGCAAGCTTTCCGCCAGGCCAGGGCCGGCGGCAAGAGGCGCGGCACCAGTGCGGGACACTTCGCCCTCACGAGCTCGAACGCCACACTGAGAGCCGTGTTCGCTGAGGATGCAGCGGCCCTCATCGGTCTCGTGATCGCCTTCCTCGGAATCTTTCTCCACCAGCTCACCGGCCAGGCGGCCTTCGACTCCGCCGGATCAATTTTCATCGGTCTACTGCTCGGCATCATTGCGATCGTATTGATCGACCGTAACCGGCGGTTCCTCGTTGGCGAGGTCCCGGATACCCGACTACGCAACGACGTTCTTGACCGTTTGCTCGGCCGCCCCGAGATCGAACGGGTGACCTATCTGCACCTCGAGTTTGTGGGGCCGGGCAAGGTCTTTCTTGTGGCCTCTGTCGATATCGTCGGTGACGATACCGAGACCCACGTGGCCTACTCCCTGCGTCGCATCGAGGAGGCCCTGCGTGACGACGAGCACATCGAAGAAGCCCTGTTGTCGCTGTCGACCCCCGACGAGCCGTCACTGGTGGCGGCCTAAGGGCCGCCGCCCGGGTGTTCAACAGCAGAGAACCGCGGATTTCTGCGAAAAACTGATGTTGAGCGGATGCTGAGCTCAAAATCTGCTGTCGAACACGCCATATTTCACCGGGGCTGCTGCGGCTGTAACTCTCCCGCGCATCGGCGCCCGTCGGGGCGGAGAGGTCAGTCCTCGACGCTGTGGGTCTGCTGCGGGTAGTCCTCATCCCGGCGGGCATCCTCCACCGCCAACTTGCGCGTGCGACTCACTCGGAAAATGTAGAGCGCGTCGAGCAGTCCCGCGGTGTTGCTGAGCAGCAGCGCGATGAACCACGGCTTGCTGTCATCCTTCGCCGCATGCCAGAGCGAGGCGCCCTTCCAGGCGAGAGTCCAGGCCGCCAGCACCGAGATCAGCGCGATCTGGGCGGGCTCGGGTCGCTTATGTTCCATCCACTGTGCCATGGCAGCAATTCTGCGCCCGTAATCCGCGCCGGTACAGGGTCAAACGTCCCGCCCGCCTCGCCTCAGCCCCGCTACCCCTGCAACGCGACTTCACTCGGCGACCGACGTCGTGCCCAGTGCGAACTCAAGCCCATTCGAGACCACGTCGAAGGCCTCTGACATGTACTCGGCGAGGGGCCGGCGGCCGATCCCGTCCCGCGCCCACACCGTCCAGGCGGCCGAGATCGCGCCGGAGAGCGCGTTGGCCGCGCTGAGCACGAGGAGATCGTTCGGGGAACGCAGAAGGTGCCCAGCAAGGAAGTCGGCGATCAGGTCGGAGCGCCGGGCAAGCCGCGCGAGACCGGACACCCTGGTCTCCTCCGCGGTGCCCATCACATCGTCCTGGGTCAGTGCGAGTGGCACCCGGTCTACTCCGATGTCCGAGACAACGCGGATGGTCGCCGCACGAATCTCTTCGAGCGCCGGGCGACCCCGCGGTACCGCCTGCAGCTCCCGTGAAAGACGATCGATCGCGGCATCCAGCTCCACCCACAGCACGTCGCTCTTTGCATCGAAATAATTGAAGAAAGTGTTGCGACTCACCCCGGCGCGCTGCGTGATGTGCTCGATGGTGGTCAGCGCGTAGGTGTTCTCCAGAAACAGCTCAGCGGCGGCATCCTCAATGACGGCGCGAGACGATGCGCGCGGGCGGCCGACCGCATTCTGCGAGGCTGGAATCATCTGTTCCTCCGGACGGGCATAATATTGTACTGAGTCCAACAATAGAACCGAAAGAGTCTTCCGTCGTGAAACGTGTCGTTGCCCCCGTCTTCTTCATTCTCGCAGTCGCACTGGTCGCGACCGGCTGCAGCGCTACAACCGCGCCGACGAACACGAAACCGCTTTCTGGCGGAAACCTGGTCTACGCCACCGGCGACGCCGAGCCGACCTGCCTCGACCCTCACGTCGGAGGCAATTACCCGCAGGCCCTTGCTGCCACCCAGTACCTGGAATCACTCGTTTCCAAAAACACACGGGGCGAGATCATCCCCTGGCTTGCGAGCAAGTGGACCGAATCCGCCAATGGACTCCAGTGGGACTTCACGCTCAAGAAGAATGTGAAATTCACCGACGGCACCGCCCTCACCCCCGAGGCGATCGCGGCGAATGTGGCTCACGTGCAAAATCCATCTACCGCATCCTCCACGGGATATCTGGCCATGCAGAAGGTCACCGGCGTCACCGCGGTGGGAGCGGATGTCGCGCGCTTCACCCTCTCGACGCCTGACAGCGCACTCCTCGACTCGCTCTCCCAGCCCTGGCTGGCGATCGAATCTGCCACCGCGCTGAAGCGCAGCCAGGCGGTGAACTGCGAGTCGCCCGTTGGCACCGGACCGTTCCTCGTGTCGAAGTGGACCCACCAGCAGTCGGTCAGTCTCGTGCGAAACGATGCTTACACCTCCCCCCCGGCGGATGCCGCTCACTCGGGCCGCGCATACCTCAAGGCGATCGAGTGGCGCTTTTTGCCCGACTCGGCCTCGCGCTACGCCGCGCTGCAGGCCGGAACCGTCGACGTGATCGACAACGTGCAGCCCGACACTCTGGTCGCCGCAAAAAAGTCACAGGAACTGGTGGCCATCGACGCGCCTCGCCCCGGGGCATCCAATCGCATCGAGCTGAACTCGAGCATCGCACCCTTTGACGATGCGAAGGTGCGCGAAGCGTTCATCCGCTCGGCAAACGTGAACGACGCCGTCACCAACCTGTTCTTCGGCACGGCGAAGCGCTCATATTCCGCGCTGTCGAGCGTGGAGAAGTCCGGTGTTTCCGAACCCTCCCTGTTCGTTTATAACCAGAAAGCGGCGGCGACGTTGCTCGATGAGGCGGGGTGGTCCGCCAAGAACGCCGATGGGTACCGCACCAAAGACGGCAAAGTGCTGGAGATCTCTTTTCCGGTGAGTACCAATCAGTCGATCCCTGCCGAGCAGTCGCTGTTCGAGCAGCTCCAGGCCACCTCGAAGGAGGCCGGTTTCAAGGTCGACCTGAAGCCGCTCGACCTGTCGAGCTGGTACGGCGCCCTCGGCAAGAACCAATACAACCTGGTGAGCGCCCCGTACACGAAGGTGGGACCGGATGTGCTGCGCATCCTGTTCGACTCGGCCGGAACAAAGCCCGCCCCGAGCGGTTACTTCGCCAACCACTCCCAGGTGAAAGACCCGGCGCTCGACGCGCTGTTGGAAAAGGCCGCGTCGACCTCGGATGCCACCGAACGACTGTCCCTCTACAAGCGCGCCCAGGAGATCGTGTTGAAGGGCTTCTACATCCTGCCCCTCTACGACCAACAGAATCACTACCTGCACCGCTCCGTCGTGAAGGGCTTGCGGGCGATGCCGACGGTGTCGACGCCCACGATGTATGACTCGTGGCTCTCCCAGTAGGCGCGATACCGAGGTCCGACGCACGTCGCAACTGGGCCCCCTGGCTATTGCTCCGGCTCGGAGGGGTGATTTTCGTGCTCTGGGCGGTGGCAACGGTCACCTTCTTCGCGATCCGACTGATCCCCGGGGATCCCGCCGAGGCGATTCTCGGCGGTCCCGGCTCCCAAGCGAGCGCTGCGGCGCTCGCGAAGGCGCGTGCCGATTACGGTCTCGACCAGCCGCTGTTCGTGCAGTACCTTCAGTACCTTGGCCGGATGCTGCGGGGGGATCTCGGCGATTCTTACGCGCTCAAACAGCCCGTGATCGCCGTCGTCGGCGAGAATCTCGGCGGCACTCTCCTGCTCGCGCTGGTCTCATTGCTGGTCGCGGCAGCGATCGCGCTCGGGCTGGCAGCGTGGTCCGCACGGGGTGGGCGGGTGGCATCCGGAATCAGCTGGGTGCTGGAGGTGGTGGCGGCGGCAGTGCCGCACTTCTGGCTGGCGATCAGCCTCATCCTGCTGTTCTCCACGACCCTCGGCTGGCTTCCCCCGGTGAGTGTGCCCGGCCCGCTCGGGCTCGTGCTGCCGGTGCTCACTCTCGCTCTCCCCCTGTCCGGCTTCCTCGCCCAGGTGATGCGGGAATCGATTCTCGATGCGATGGCTTCGCCTTTCGTACTCGCGGCAGAGGCTCGCGGGGAAAGCTCGGGCGGCGTGTTCTGGCGCCACACGCTGCGGCATGCCGCGATTCCTGCCATCGGACTGGCCGGTTGGGCCTTCGGTTCGCTCATCAGCGGGGCCGTCGTGGTCGAGACGATCTTCGCTCGGCCGGGCCTCGGCCGCAGCCTGCTCTCGGCAGTGCAGCAACGGGATGTTCCGCTCGTACTCGGCGTCGTGCTCGTCGTCGCGCTCGGCTACATGCTGGTCACGACGCTCACCGACCTCGGCGACCGCCTGGTGGATCCTCGGCTGCGTGCAGAATGAGACAGGTGTGGCTCTGGATCGGAGGCGCGGCACTTCTCTTCCTGGTTTGTGCTGCCCTTGCGCCCGGGGTGCTCGCGCCGGGTGACCCGTTGGCGATTAATCCAGCGCAGAGTTTTCGCGGGCCCTCCTTATCGCACCTTTTCGGAACCGACGAATCGGGCCGGGATATCTACATCCGCATCATCCACGGCACCGGTGCTTCCCTGCTCATCGGAGTCTCGGCCACGGCGATCGGGGTGGGTCTCGCGCTGGTCTTCGGACTGCTCGCGGGACTCGGGCCACGCTGGCTGGACTTTGGCACCACCCGGTTCCTCGAAGTACTGTTCGCATTCCCCGGGCTGCTCCTCGCGCTGCTGTTCATCGTCGTCTACGGACCGGGGGTCGTGACCTCGACGATTGCCGTGGGGCTCGCCACCGCGCCGGGCTATGCCCGAATCATCCGCAGCCGAGTGTTGGTGGTGCGGCGCGCGCCGTACCTCGAAGCGGCGACAGTGCTCGGGCGCGGGCGCTGGTTTCGCCTGTGGCGACACCTGCTGCCGAACGTGGCCGGATCGCTCTTCGTGCTGGTGACCCTCGGAATCGGCCAGTCGATCGTCTGGGCATCCTCACTCAGCTACCTCGGACTGGGAGCTGTGCCACCGGCGGCCGAATGGGGTGCAATGCTCTCGGCCGGGCGCACCTACCTCACGTCCTTCTGGTGGATGACATTCTTCCCCGGGCTGTTCATCATGATGAGCGCGGTGGCGACCACGCTGGTCGGCCGGGGGCTGCAGGAACGGAGCCGTCTCTCGTGACCGCCCTCGTGAGTGTGCGCGACCTCGCCGTGAGCTTCGGCAGGACCTCCGGCAGAATCGCGGTCGTCTCCGGTGTCTCTTTCGATATCGAGGCCGGGCAGTGCGTCGCGATCGTGGGCGAATCCGGGTCGGGTAAGAGCGTCACCGCTCGAGCGCTGCTCGGTCTCACCGGTGGCAGCGTCACCGCGACACAGCTGCGATTCGATAGCACCAACATCGCGGATGCCTCCCCGCGCCAGCTTCAGCGCCTCCGCGGACGGGACATCGGCTTCATCTCACAGGGCGCGCTCGTCGCCCTGGATCCCCTGCGGCCGGTCGGCCGCGAGATCGCCGACTCGCTGCGACTGCATACCTCTCTCACCGCGGCACAGCGACAGGCGCGCGTGCTCGAACTTCTCGCGGAGGTGGGGATTCCCAATCCGATTCTGCGGGCATCCCAGCGGCCAGATGAGCTGTCCGGCGGGCTTCGTCAACGTGCTGTCATCGCGTCGGCTATAGCGCTGCGGCCCCGACTTCTCATCGCCGACGAGCCGACCACGGCCCTCGACACCACCGTGCAGTCCGGCATCCTCGACCTGCTCGAACGGCTGAGAGATGACGGCGCGGCGATTGTGCTGATCAGTCACGATCTGGCGGTGGTGAGCCGGCTTGCCTCCCATCTGATGGTGATGAAGACGGGTCACGTGGTGGAGAGCGGCCCGACCGAACGGCTGCTCTCGGATCCGCAGCATCCGTACACCCGCAGCCTGATCGCGGCGGTGCCGACCGGACGGCCGCGCTTCTCACGGCTGACGAATACCCCGGCGGGAGAGCCCGCTCCGGTCGCGACCGCGCCGTTTACGCAGGCCCCGTTCACACACGAGGAGGTTCTCGCCGCCAGTAGCTTGTCCCGGCGGTTCGGATCTATCCTGGCCGTCGACGATGTGAGCTTCTCTCTGCAGCGGGGACGCACGCTCGGAATCGTGGGGGAATCCGGATCGGGCAAGACCACCCTCGCCCGACTCGTACTCGCCCTCGAACGGCCCGACTCGGGACGTGTCTCCCTTCTGGGCGAACCGTGGACCGGCGTGCCAGAGTCCGCTCGACGAGCACGTCGCCCGCGCATCGGAGCGATTTACCAGGATGCCCTCAGCTCCTTCGATCCGCGCTGGACGGTCGGGCGGATTCTCACGGATGCGCTGGACAGCACAGCCGGCGTGTCCGAGCTTCTGGCCTCGGTCGGGCTCTCCCCCGAGCTCGCCGGTCGACATCCGCGGCACCTCTCCGGCGGCCAGCAGCAGCGCGTCGCGATCGCGCGCGCCATTGCGCCCCGCCCCGACATCCTGGTCTGCGACGAACCGGTGTCGAGTCTTGATGTGTCTGTGCAGGCGCAGGTGCTCGACCTCCTCGACGAGCTACAACGCTCCCGCGGACTCAGCTACCTCTTCATCACCCACGACCTCGGCGTCGTGCGCCATATGAGCGACGAGGTGCTGGTGATGCGGCACGGACGGGTAGTGGAATCGGGTGTGACCGAGTCGGTTTTCACGACACCAGAGCAGCAGTACACGAGGGAGTTGATTGCCTCCGCACCCCGTTTGCCGTGAAAGACTCGATCGAATGAGCATCGAAATCAGCCCAGCCTGGTGGACCTCTGCCGTCGTCTATCAGATCTATCCGCGCAGCTTCGCCGACTCGACCGGCACCGGTATCGGCGATTTGGGCGGCATCCGCGTCAAGCTCGACTACCTGCAGCAACTCGGTGTTGATGTCGTGTGGCTCTCGCCCATCTATCGCTCGCCGCAGGCCGATAACGGCTACGACATCAGCGATTACCAGGACATCGACCCGCTATTCGGATCCCTCGAGGAGTTCGATCTGCTGCTCGCCGAGGCGCACGCCCGCGGCATCAAGATCGTGATGGACCTCGTGGTGAACCACACGAGCGACGAGCACGCCTGGTTCAAGGAGTCCCGGTCTTCGCTCGCCAATCCGAAGCGCGACTGGTACATCTGGCGCGACGGCGATGGCGTCGATGGCCGCGAGCCCAACCCCTGGCGCAGCATGTTCGGCGGCCCGGCCTGGCAGCTCGACGCGGCGACCGGCCAGTACTACCTTCATCTCTTTGCGGCAAAGCAGCCCGATCTCAACTGGGAGAACCCCGAGGTGCGGGTCGCCGTCTACGCGATGATGAACTGGTGGCTGGATCGGGGCGTCGACGGTTTCCGCATGGACGTGATCAACTTCATCGCGAAGGTGCAGTCCGACCTCGTGGGTGACAGTCCGGGCTTCGTGATGGGCGACCAGGTTCATGACTACCTGCAAGAGATGAACCGCGCGGTCTTCGCCGGGCGCGACGCAGACCTCATCACGGTGGGCGAGACACCCGGAGCGACGGTGGATGACGCCATCCGCTTCACGAGCTCCGACCGGCTCGAGCTCGACATGGTGTTCCAGTTCGAGCACGTTGGCCTCGACCACGGCCCGCGCACCAAATTCGACAACGTGCCGCTGAAGCTCGTGGACCTCAAGCGTTCGCTCGGACGCTGGCAGTCCGGACTCGCCGACGCGGGCTGGAACAGCCTCTATTTCAGCAACCACGACCAGCCACGCTCTGTCTCTCGCTTCGGTGATGACGCCGAATTCCGGTATGAGTCCGCGACCATGCTCGCCGCCATCCTGCACCTGCACCGCGGCACGCCCTACGTCTACCAGGGTGACGAGATCGGCATGACGAACGCCGGCTTCACCACCATTGGCCAGTACCAGGACATCGAGTCGCTGAACTACTACGACGAAGAGGTGGCTGCCGGAGCATCCCCCGCTGCCGTTTTGGCGTCTCTCGCATTTCGCAGCCGCGACAACGCCCGCACACCGGTGCAGTGGGATGCGACTCCCCTGGCCGGCTTCACGACCGGCACGCCCTGGCTCGAGATCACACCGAACCACAGCACCATCAACGTAGCGACGGATCGTGCTGCCGGGTCCCGTTCGATCTTCGAGTTCTATCGGCGACTCATCACCCTGCGACACGAGTCGTCAGTGGTGTCACTCGGCGACTTCGAGATGCTCGAGCCGGAGCATCCGACCCTCTACGCCTTCACGCGTACCCTCGGCGAGGAAACGCTGCTCGTGGTGGGCAACTTCTCTGCTGTGTCGTTGGAACTACCGCCGGCTATCGCGGGCGAGCTGGTCATCGGCAACCTGGTCATCGGCAACCTGGTCATCGGCAATTATGGCGAGGTGCCGGATATCGCGGGCGCGTTGCGGCCGTGGGAGGTCCGCGTGGTGCGGCGGGGGTGACCTTCGCGGCCGGGCGAGTTTTGCTGCGGGTACAGAGTGAGGGTGCTCACGTCGGGAAGCAGGCGGACGGCTATTGCTGCCGGGACAACTTTCTCAGGCACCCACACGGATGGATCGCAACGGGACGGCGCACCTCCATTGGTTCGTAGGTTCTGTGGCCAGCCGGTAGCTTTTTACGCATGACCTCCGCTGATCTTCTCGATAACTCACGCTCGCCCTGGAGCTCGGAGGGCGAAAACCTCGTGGTGGAAGGGGACAACCTCGAATTTATCCGCACGCTACCGGCCAACAGTTTTCGCCTGATCTACATTGATCCTCCCTTTAACACCGGGAAGATTCAGACAAGGCAGACGATGAAGAACGTTCGATCGGCCACTGGAACACGCGTTGGATTCAAGGGCCAGACGTACGAAACGATAAAGAGCGTTGCGTTCGGATATAACGACTCGTTCGCGGACTACTGGGAGTTCCTAGAGCCGCGTCTCGAAGAAGCATGGCGGCTGCTCGCTGATGATGGAACGCTTTATCTGCACCTCGATTATCGCGAAGTCCACTATGCAAAGGTGCTTCTGGACGCACTTTTTGGGCGTGCCTCATTTCTCAATGAGATCATTTGGGCTTATGACTACGGCGCTCGTTCCAAAAATAAGTGGCCAGCAAAACACGACAACATCTTGGTCTACGTAAAGAACCCGCTGACCTACTACTTCAACAGTGCTGAGGTGGACAGGGAGCCCTATATGGCTCCGGGGCTGGTAACGCCCGAGAAAGTTGCGCTGGGGAAACTCCCAACAGATACCTGGTGGCACACCATTGTTTCGCCGAATTCACGAGAGAAAACCGGCTATCCCACGCAAAAGCCACTGGGCGTTCTTCGTCGAATCATCCAGGCAAGCAGCGCACCGGGAGATTGGGTGATGGACTTTTTCGCTGGGAGCGGCACCACGGGAGCGGCCGCTTTGGAGCTCGGTCGAAAGTTCGTGTTGGTCGATCAGAACCGCGAGGCCATCGATGTCATGCGAAAGCGCTTCGCCAGTGGGCGAGTTGGCGAAGAAATACAATTCGTGGAGATACCGCGGACCAAATCCAGCGACTCACCGTCACCAACAATGTTGCTCTGAAAAACGCTATCGACGATCCCGATGTTCAGACTTTAGTGGAAATCCCAGTCACCTTGGCTCCCGGCTATGCGCGTGCTGCGAATGATCCCGGGGTAGGGAGCCCCATCGAATGGATGCTGAAAGTTCCGTCGCGGACCAAGGGTGCTATCGGTAAGCCCTCGTTGCGGGATGGGCTCCGACGAAGGGTTTCAATTCAGTCAGATCGCCGAACAGCGATGCGGACCGGGTCTTTAGCGGGCATCGAATCGAAATCAAAATGTCGAGTCTTTGATCACGTGGCGGGTGTAATTTTCCGCACATCCGCATTCAGGACTCCGACTGGTTCCTCGGTATCGGCATTCCGTTGAGGCGAAACTCTTCGATCTGCCTGTCCGGACATCCGAGGTTGCCCGGGTGGATCTGTTCGGGATACTTCGTCAATTGGCCGATCATCTCTGCAATTCGAGAAGTGGTGACGGGAGCAGAATCTTCCTCCCACCCTTCCGATGGGTTATCCGGAAATATCGCACTGTCGCCGTCGCGAAGATCGGAACGGGTTCGTGTGCGCGCACCCGAGCACTGGCAGCGAGCGCCACCATCGAAAACCGCACGGTTCAACAGCGTCACCTTTCCCGAACCAGTGAAATATGGATGTCGACCGCTCGTTTCGACGAAACTCTGCTGTTGAGCGAGACGCTGGCACCCACGCAGATTCGTGTACGAAGGCCGCCTGTAGAATTAGTGCACCCTCACATTCAGGCACCTCTTCATCGACTCGGTGCCGCCTATATCGAACCGGAGAACGCCATGGCTGCTGCCGACAGTGCTGTTCAGACACTTATTTCTCAGGCGCTCACTTCTCAGATACCTGACAAGCCCGCCCTTGAAGGCCTAGAAGCCAAATGGGATGCCGCATGGGAGTCCGCTGGCACGCACCGGTTCGACCGGGCCAACGCCACAAAAGACAATGTCTTCTCTATCGATACCCCGCCGCCCACGGCATCCGGAAGCCTGCATATCGGGCACGTCTTCAGCTACACGCACATGGACCTCATCGCGCGCTACCAGCGCATGCGGGGCAAGAATCTCTTCTACCCGATGGGCTGGGACGACAACGGCCTTCCCACTGAACGCCGCGTGCAGAACTACTACGGAGTGCGCTGCGACCCAACGCTGCCCTACGATCCCGACTTCACCCCGCCGCTCGAAGGCGGAGACAACGCGTCATCCAAAGCCGCGGACCAACTACCCATCTCGCGTCGCAATTTCATCGAATTGTGCGAGAAGCTCACCGCCGAGGATGAGACGCAGTTCGAGGATGTCTGGCGCAAGCTCGGTCTCAGCGTCGACTGGACGCAGAGCTACCGCACCATCGGCGATGAAGCCCAGACCGCTGCCCAGCGCGCATTCCTGCGCAATCTGGCCCGCGGCGAGGCGTACCAGGCGGATGCCCCGACCCTGTGGGACGTAACGTTCCGCACCGCCGTGGCCCAGGCCGAACTCGAAGACAAGGAGCAGCCGGCGGCGTATCACCGCCTCGCGTTCCACGCCGCACCGACCGCGGAAAACGCAAGCGGAGATGTCTTCATCGAGACCACCCGGCCCGAACTGTTAGCGGCCTGCGTTGCACTGGTGGCGCATCCGGATGACGAGCGGTACCAGCACCTGTTCGGCACCACCGTCACGACTCCCCTGTTCGGCGTCGAGGTACCCGTGCGCGCGCACCACCTCGCCCAGAAAGACAAGGGTTCGGGCATCGCGATGGTGTGCACCTTTGGCGACGTGACCGACGTCGTCTGGTGGCGCGAGCTCGACCTGCCGAACCGCACGATTATCGGCCGCGATGGACGCATCGTGGCGGATGCGCCCGAGGCGATCACCGGCGACGGTCCGCTCGCGGCCTACGCCGAGCTGGCGGGCAAAACGGTCTTCAGCGCGAAGGCGAAGACCGTGGAGCTGCTGAAGGCCAGTGGCGAGATGATCGGTGATCCGAAACCGATGATGCACGCGGTCAAGTTCTTCGAAAAGGGCGACAAGCCGCTCGAGATCGTATCGACCCGCCAGTGGTACATCCGCAACGGCGCCCGCGACGAGGCACTGCGCGACACCATGCTCGAGCGAGGCCGCGAGGTCAACTTCGCCCCCGACTTCATGCGCGTGCGCTACGACAACTGGGTCAACGGTCTCACCGGTGACTGGCTCATCTCCCGCCAGCGATTCTTCGGCGTGCCCATCCCGGTCTGGTACGAACTGGATGCGGAGGGCGAAAAGGGCGCGGTCATCGTGCCCAGCGAGGATGCACTTCCGGTGGATCCGGCATCCGCTCCCGCCCCCGGATTCGACGAGAGCCAGCGAGGAATGCCCGGCGGTTTTATCGGCGAAGTCGACATCATGGACACCTGGGCCACCTCCTCGCTCACCCCGCAGATTGCGGGTGGCTGGGAGCGGGATCCGGAGCTCTTCGACCTCGTGTTCCCCTATTCGCTTCGCTCACAGGGCCAGGACATCATTCGTACCTGGCTGTTTTCCACGATGCTGCGCGCCCAACTCGAAAACGGCAGCGTACCGTGGAAGAACGCGGGCATCTCCGGCTTTATCGTTGACCCCGACCGCAAGAAGATGTCGAAGTCCAAGGGCAACGTGGTAACCCCTGCTGGCATGCTCGACGAGCACGGATCGGATGCCGTGCGCTACTGGGCGGCCTCGAGCCGGCTGGGCACCGACGCGGCTTTCGACCCGCAGAACCCCAAGCAGATCAAGATCGGTCGACGCCTCGCGATCAAGGTGCTGAACGCCGCCAAGTTCGTCTACGGGTTTCCCTTGCCAGCAGAGGAGCTGGCCGACACCGTCACCAATCCCCTCGATGTCGACATGCTCGCCGAGCTATCGACCGTCGTAGCGACGGCGACGGCAGCCTTCGACTCCTTCGATCACGCGAAGGCCCTCGAGGTCACCGAGAAGTTCTTCTGGACCTTCTGCGACGACTACCTCGAGCTCGTGAAGGAACGGGTCTACTCGACCGATTCGCCAGAAGGCCAGGCCTCAGCCGTCACGGCGCTGCGCACGGCACTCGAGGTGATGCTGCGCCTGTTCGCGCCATTCATCCCCTTCGCGACCGAAGAGGTGTGGTCCTGGACCCACGACGGATCGGTGCACGTCACGGAATGGCCCACCGGCCCGACCGATGCCCAGCCCACCGGTCTGCTGGCTCTCGTCGGTGAGGCGCTCATCGGCATCCGCCGCGCGAAGACCGACGCAAAGGCGTCGCAGAAGGCGGATGTCACGTCGGCATCCATTAGCGGTCCAGCCCAACTGCGGCTCGCTCTCGACGACCTTCGCGATGTGGGTCGTATCGCCACCATCGACTTCAACGAGGCACCCGAGATCGCGGTGGGCAAGGTCGTACTGGCCGATGTCGTCGCACCACCGATGGAGGGTTGATCATGCAGATGGGAACACGCTGGGCCGTTGGCGCCGAGACTCCCGCCCGCTTACCGCAGCTTGTCGTTGACGCCGTAAAGTCGATCGAAGCCGAGCTCGAAGGGATCGATACGAGCCTGCTGCGGTGGACGCTCACCTGGCTCGAGGGCAACCCCGTGGTTGAGCTCGACGATGGCACGGTCATCCGCTATTCGGGTGGCGAAGTCTTCGTGGTCGCGGCGACAGAGTGACGCTGATCTAGCGCGCCAGCGGTCTAATGGCGCGCACAGCGGCGCCTGAGGGCGCGCGCACGGCAGGCCCCTAGGCTGAAGGGATGGTTGAACAGAATCCCTTTTTTACCCCAAGTCCACTCCCCTACGGTCTCCCTCCTTTCGCGGACATCAGGGATGACCACTATCGCCCCGGCTTCGACCACGGATTCGCGGAGCAGCTTGCGGAGATCGCCCGAATCACCGGCGAAAGTGGCCCGCCCACCTTCGAGAACACTCTGATCGCGCTCGAGAAGTCCGGCCAGACCCTTGAGCGGGTAGCCACTGTGTTCTTCAACAAGAGTTCGGCGGACAGCACCGACTTCACCAACGAACTCGAAGAAGAGATGGCTCCCCTGTTGGCCGCACACTCCGACGCGATCAAACTCGATGCAGAGCTCTACCGGCGCATCACAACCATTCGCGACCAACTCGGTGAGCTCGACCTCGACGCTGAGTCCCGTTACCTGGTCGAGCGCTACTACTCGGAGTTCACGCTCGCCGGCGCCGGACTCGACGAAGTCGAGAAGACGAAGCTGCGGGAGTTCAACCAGAAGCTGTCCACCCTGACCACCCGCTTCGAGAAGAACCTCCTCGCCGATACCAACGAGCTGGCCGTGGTGATCGACGATGTCGCCGACCTCGATGGTCTCGAAGCCAGTGAGATCTCCGCAGCCGCGGAAGCCGCAAAAGATCGTGGTCTTGCGGGCAAGTATCTCGTGACCCTGGTGCTGCCGACCGGTCATCCGTATCTCGACGCCCTCACCAACCCTGCCGTCCGGGCCCGGATCATGGATGCCTCGCGAGCCCGCGGCAGCCACGGCGGAGCCAATGACAATCGCGAGCTGGTGCTCGAGATCACCCGTCTTCGCGCCAAGCGAGCGCAACTTCTCGGCTTCAGCAATCACGCGGCGTACGTGACCGCCGACGAGACGGCGAAGACCCCCGAAGCGGTAGCCGCGATGCTCGGCAGGCTCGCCCCGGTGGCGGCGCGCAACGCCCGAAGCGAGCAGGATGACCTGCAATTGCAGGTCATCGACGGCGCGCCGATCACCGCCTCCGACTGGGCGTTCTATGCCGAAAAGGTGCGCATCGCCAAGTACGACGTCGATACCGCGCAGATGCGCCCATACTTCGAGGCGGAACGGGTTCTGCAGGACGGCGTATTTTTCGCCGCGACCCAGGTCTATGGGGTCACTTTCACCGAGCGGGAAGACCTTCAGGCGTACCATCCGGATGCCCGCGTCTTCGAGGTGCGCAACGACGACGGATCCCCGGTGGGTCTCTACGTGCTCGACCTCTACACTCGCGACTCGAAGCGCGGCGGGGCGTGGATGAATCCCCTCATCTCGCAGAACTCGCTGCTCAACCAACCCGTGACCGTCGTAAACAACCTCAACGTGCCGAAACCGGCCGCGGGCGAACCCACCCTGCTTACCTACGATGAAGTGAACACCTTCTTTCACGAGTTCGGACACGCCCTGCACGGGCTGTTCGCACGTGTCACCTACCCGAAGTTCGCCGGAACAAACGTGTTCCGCGACTTCGTGGAGTTTCCGAGCCAGGTGAATGAGATGTGGATGCTCTGGCCGGAGATCCTCGCAAACTATGCAGTGCACTATCAGACCGGTGAGCCGATGCCCGCGGCTTTCGTGGAGAAGATTCAGGCGTCATCCGCCTTCAATGAGGGCTTCAAGACCAGCGAGTATCTCGCCGCTGCGATGCTCGACCAGGCCTGGCATCGACTCTCGGCGGATGACACCGTTGACGACGTGGCCGAGTTCGAAGCCGAGGCTCTCGCGGCGGTCGGACTCGACAATCCAGCCGTACCGACGCGATATTCAAGCGCCTACTTCGCCCACACCTTCTCTGGCGGATACGACGCGGGCTACTACTCCTACATCTGGAGCGAGGTACTGGATGCCGACACCGTCGACTGGTTCACCGAGAACGGCGGCCTCACGCGCGAGAACGGTGACCGCTTCCGCGACCGGCTGCTCGGCGTGGGCGGGTCGAAGGATCCGCTCGAGGCGTACCGCGACTTCCGCGGCCGGGATGCCGTGATCGAGCCGCTGCTCAAGCGCCGGGGGTTGCTCGGCGCCTGATCGCAAGCCCGCGCGCCCGCTTCGCTGCCATGTAGGGAGTTCCCGAGATCTCCGCGTCCGTGGGTGACACTCGCGCCCGCACGTTTGCGCGCGCGTGTCACCCAGAGGCGCGGAGGCACTCAGGGGCGCGTATGCCACCGGCGGGTGACACGCGCGGCACTCAGGGGCGCGGCGCTCTTGCGCGGCGGTCACCCCAGCTGAGCCACAACATGACGACACCCCCGACCAGCAGTCCCCAGAAGGCCGACCCGACGCCCCCGACGACGATTCCGGATGCCGTCACGAGAAACGTGAGGATCGCAGCGAATCGATGCGCGGCATCCTCCACCGCAGCAACCACGGCGCCCACAAGCGCGCTGAGTAAGGCGAGTCCCGCCACCGCCTCGATGAGCAGGGGTGGTGAGGCAGCGACGAATGCCGTCGCGACACCGGCAAGGAGTCCAAGCGCGACATAGGTGCCCCCCGCCGCGACGGGTGCGATCCAGCGTCGGGATCGATCCGGGGATGCCTCGGGACCGGCCGTCAGCGCTTGCGTGAGCGCCGCGAGGTTGACGGTGATCCCACCGAACATCGCACCGACGCCGGACAGCACCCCCGACGAGACGAGTGCCGAACGCACCGGAGCGCGATAGCCGAAGTTGTTCAGAATGGCGGCACCGGGGATGTTCTGCCCGGCCATCGTGACGATGAACAGGGGAATTGCGAGGCTCACGACCACGAGAGGATCGAAGACCGGCTCCACGAATACGAGTTGCGGGGCGAGGTGCGCACCGGCGAGCCATCCGGACCCCGCGGTGACAGCGAGCAGCACACCGGCGAGAACGATGGCTGCGGGTACCGCCCACCGCGGTGCCAGCTTGAACAACACCAACCAGACCAGGATGACGGGGATCGCCAGCAGCGGGATTGCGACCGCCGCCCTCACCGGAGCGAGGCACAACGGTAGCAGGATGCCGGCCAACATCGCACTCGAGACCGGCCGAGGAATGCGCGCGATGAGCCGCTCAAGCGCCGGCCACAGCCCGACGAGCAGAATGAGTGCTGCGGCGACGATGAACGCCGCCACTGCCTCGGCGAACCTCCCGGTCACTCCCGCCGTCGCAACGAGGAGCGCGGCCCCCGGCGTACTCCAGGCGAACTTCACCGGCACCCGGTACACGGCGCTCAAAACGATCGAGAGCAGGCCCTGCACGACACAGATCACGAGCAGGCCGGATGCCGATTGGGACTCTGTCGCTCCGACGGCGGCGAGCCCCGCGAGCACGATCGCGAATGAGCTCGAGAACCCGGTGATGGCGGCGACGATTCCCGCGATGATCGGCTGGACTATGGGCTATCGGGCTCTCTCGTGACGGGCTGGTGCCCTCATCATAGGGGCGCGGACATCCCGAATCTCGGGCCAATCCCGCACGCGTGGCCCGCTCCGCAGCATCCGCTCCGTATCCCGTCGCAAATGCAGGACACGCTGTTACCAGAGTGGCAGGAGCGCCTCACTAGCCTCACCAGTAACGCATGATCCTGCATTTCGCACGCCCAACGTCGCAGAAAAGCCGCACAGCGCCGCAGCCTCGCAACGCCACAGCCTCGCAACGCCGCAGCCGCGCAGCCCCGCAGCCCCGCAGCCGCGCAACCGCGCAACGCCACAGCCTCGCAACGCCGCAGCCTCGCAACGCCGCAGCCCCGCAGCGCCGCAGCGGGCGACCGCGCGCCGCAGAGGGCCGCCCCGAGTCACCGAACGCCGCTGAATGTCAAGGAAGCCGCAAACTTGCGATCACGCGACGCGATCGGGTCAGGCGGACTTCTCCTGGCGCGCTGGCTTGTGATTCACGATCGTCGGCAGGGCGTTCTCGAGCACAGCGGCCTTGGTGACGATCACCCGGGCAATCTCTTCGTTCGAAGGCACGTCGAACATGATCGGACCGAGCACTTCCTCCATGATTGAGCGGAGGCCACGGGCTCCGGTCTGGCGCAGGACGGCGAGATCCGCAATCGCTTCGAGCGCGTCGTCTTCGAAGTCGAGGATCACGCCGTCGAGGTCGAACATGCGCTGGTATTGCCGCACCAGCGCATTTTTCGGCTTGGTGAGGATCTCCATGAGAGCCACCTGGTCAAGAGGCGTAACGGTCGCGACGACGGGAAGGCGGCCGATGAACTCGGGGATAAGACCGAATTTGTGCAGGTCTTCCGGCAGCACCTCACCGAAGAGGTTCACATCGTCGCCCTTGCTGTGCAGTGGGGCTCCGAAGCCGATGCCTTTCTTACCGGCACGCTGGGAGATGATCTCCTCGAGTCCCGCGAACGCGCCGGCCACGATGAAGAGCACGTTGGTGGTGTCGACCTGAATGAACTCCTGGTGCGGATGCTTGCGGCCCCCCTGCGGCGGAACGGAGGCGACCGTGCCCTCGAGGATCTTGAGCAGAGCCTGCTGCACACCCTCACCCGAGACATCCCGGGTGATGGACGGGTTCTCGGCCTTGCGGGCGATCTTGTCGATCTCGTCGATGTAGATAATGCCGGTCTCGGCGCGCTTCACATCGTAGTCCGCGGCCTGGATCAGCTTGAGGAGGATGTTCTCCACGTCTTCCCCGACGTAGCCGGCCTCGGTGAGGGCCGTGGCATCCGCCACCGCGAAGGGCACATTGAGTCGCTTAGCCAGCGTCTGGGCGAGGTAGGTCTTGCCACAACCGGTGGGACCGATGAGCAGGATGTTCGATTTGGCGATCTCCACGTCGTCGATAACGGCATCTGCCGAACTGATCGTGTTGCGCGCACGGATGCGCTTGTAGTGGTTGTAGACCGCGACCGAGAGCGCCTTCTTTGCGGCCTCTTGACCGATCACGTACTCCTCGAGGAAGTTGAAGATCTCGCGAGGCTTCGGTAGCTCGAACTCGCTCGACGACTCCTCGCCGGCTTCGGCCAGGCGTTCCTCGATGATCTCGTTGCACAGCTCGACGCATTCGTCGCAAATGTAGACACCGGGACCGGCGATCAGTTGTTGCACCTGCTTCTGGCTCTTGCCACAGAAGGAACATTTGAGCAGATCAGCACTCTCACCTATACGAGCCATGCTCGGCCTCCTCCTGGTCTCGGCCTGTGCCACGCCCCGCTGTATGGGACCGCAGCCCTCTAATCATCGGGTTGTCTGACACGACCGTGGGTCAGATACAGAGCCTAACGCGAGTAGACGACACTGTTTGCACCATGACCCAAATCGCCCTCGGCGAGCCGCGAGCGTGTGGCACCCAGCGGCACCGATCTAGACTTCGAGAGTAGGTGCAGCACTCGAGACGCCGGAGGAGAGGGCATGACCACGAGGTGGGCGCGATTCGCCCGTGGGTGGATCGCCGCGATCGTGTCTCTCTTCGTCGCCTCGTGCTCGCACGCCAGTGCCGGAGGCGTCCTGCCAGCCACCGCAGGGCTCGCGCTCTGCCTCGCCTTCTCAGGCGCGGTCTGTGTGTTGCTCGCCGGAAAAACTCTGTCCCTGACTCGACTATCAATCGCCGTTTCGGTGAGCCAATTGCTCTTTCACGGTCTTTTCAGCCTGTTAGCGGATGCCCCGATGGGCGTCACCACGCTGGCCGGAGCTGGCATGCACCACGGGGGCGACACGCTGCTTCTGCGGCTCGCCCCCGTGACATCCACGGTGCCCCCGATGACCGCGGATGCTCGCATGTGGGCCGGGCATGCGGTCGGCGCGGTCGTCACCATCGCTGCCTTGAGCTTGGCGGAGCGCGCCTTCTGGGGGCTCGTGCGTGTCGCTCGGCTGAGCATCTCGCGCCTGCTCGGTGCCGTTCTTCCGGTCGACACTCCGATGCTTTCCCGACCACGCCACGCGGATCGCGCCGTCGTGGCCACGCCGGGGGCGCTCGTATTCTCGATCCATCGGCACCGGGGACCACCCGCCTTTGCCGCTGCTCCCTGACTTTCCGACAGGCTATTTTTTCGACACGGCAAGCCTGCTCGGCCACCATTTTGAAAACCCGCTCCGAAGATCCCGTGAGCTCAGCTCCGGTGCGTTCGGGCTTCACGAACCAAGGAATGACATGAAGAAGAAAACTCTCATCACCGCTTCGATCGCCGCCGGTGCGCTGCTCGCCATCGCTGCACCGCTGGCCGCAAGCGCGCACGTGGAGGTCACCCCGAACACCGCCGCTGCGGGAAGCTCTGCGGACATCATGTTCCGGGTGCCCAACGAATCGGCGACGGCCACCACCACAAAAGTCGAGGTCGACATTCCGGCCGCGACGCCGTTCGCAACTGTTCGTTACGTGGCCGTGCCCGGCTGGGACGTCGAACTGGTCACCAAGACCCTTTCCCCACCGATCACCGTCGACAAGACCACACTCACCGAGGCGGTGACCAGGGTGATCTGGACATCCCAGCCGGGCTCGGAGATCACGGACAACGAGATCCGCCAGTTCACTCTCTCGGTTGGCGGCGTGCCTGACACCGGAAAGATCGAACTCAACGCCATCCAGAGCTACAGCGACGGGTCGGTTGTCACCTGGTCCGGGACCGGCGAGGGTGCCGAACACCCCTCCCCCGTGCTGTACGTAAACGACGCGCCTGTCGCCGAGCACGATGCGCATGCGGCGTCTACTTCGACCACTGATGCCACCGGAGCTGAGGCATCCAGCGACACTCTCGCCCGCCTGTTCGGCATCGGTGGACTCGTCGTCGGCACGGTGGGCGTCGTTCTCTCCATCGTGACGCTCCGCCGCACAGTGACGGGCTAACCGATGACGCCTCGTTTCCGGCTTCCCCTGGTGATTTTTGTAGCGCTCGCAGCGACTCTCGGAGCGACCGTGCCCGTGTGGGGTGCTGTCGGCCCGGCACAGGCGCACAACTACCTCGTGTCGTCCACCCCGAAGGCTGGTGAAACCCTCACCGCTCTGCCGAAGGACTTCGTGATCACTACCAACGGTGCCCTGCTGAATATCGGCGGCAACGCTGCGGGATTTGGTCTGCAGGTCACCGACAGTTCCGGCAAGTACTTCGGTGATGGCTGCGTGAAGGTCGAAGGGTCGGCGGTGTCGACCGCCGCCGCTCTCGGAGCAGTCGGCGCCTACACCGTGACGTGGCAGGCCATCTCGACCGATGGCCACACGATATCGGACAGCTACGGATTCACGTGGCAACCACCGGCCGGCTTCACGCCGTCTGCGGGCGGCACGAAGGTGCCCGACTGCAACGGCACAGCCGCGGTCAATGAACGCCCCACCCCCGAGTCGGGCACGACCGGAGCCCAGACAGTTGGCACCGCCACGCTGAGCACGGTGTTGTGGATCGGCGGGGCATTCCTCGCGGTCGCTGCTGCCGTCATCCTCACCCTCGTCTTCGCCGGACGGCGGAAGAAGACGCCCTGACCCCAGCGAGCAGAACACGAAGGGCCCGGATTTCTCCGGGCCCTTCGTGTTGCTACGGGGTGATGATTACTTGGTGATCGCCGGGATGTTCTTGCGCGAGGTGAGCACCTGGTCGACGAGCCCGTAGGCCAGAGCCTCTTCACCGCTCAGGATGTTGTCGCGGTCGATGTCCTTGTTGACCTGCTCCATCGTGCGGTTCGAGTGACGCGAGAGCGTCTCCTCAAGCCAGGAGCGCATCCGCAGGATCTCTCGCGCCTGAATCTCGATGTCCGAAGCCTGGCCGCGCCCAGAGTCACCGGTCGACGGCTGGTGGATCAGGATGCGTGCGTTCGGCAGGGCGAGGCGCTTACCGGGCGTTCCGGCCGCGAGGATGACCGCGGCGGCGGATGCTGCCTGGCCGAGTACCACGGTCTGGATCTGCGGGCGCACGTACTGCATCGTGTCGTAGATCGCCGTCATCGCGGTGAACGAACCACCGGGTGAGTTGATGTACATCACAATGTCACGGTCCGGGTCCTGGCTCTCGAGCACGAGAAGCTGGGCCATCACGTCATCCGCCGAGGCATCGTCGATCTGCACACCGAGGAAGATGATTCGGTCCTCGAACAGTTTCGCGTACGGGTCTTGACGCTTGTAGCCGTAGGCCGTGCGCTCCTCGAAGGTCGGGAGGATGTAGCGGGCCTCGGCCATTGGGCCAGCGAGGCCCTGTGGCATGTTGTGTGATTCCAGGTTGTTTGATTGCACTGTGTCTGCCTGTCTTTACTTCTTGGTAACGGACTCGTCGGTGCCGCCGCCGCCGATGACCTCGGAGGCGAATTCCCGAAGGTGGTCGACGAAGCCGTACTCGAGGGCCTGCTGCGCGGTGAACCAGTTATCCCGGTCCCCGTCGATGATGATCTGCTCGGGGGTCTTGCCCGTCTGCTCGGCGGTGAGTTCCGCCATCCGCTTCTTCATGTCGAGAATGAGCATGGCCTGGGTCTGGATGTCGGCAGAGGTGCCGCCAAACCCACCGGACGGCTGATGCAAGAGCACTCGCGCGTTCGGGGTGATGTATCGCTTGCCCTTGGTACCCGACGAGAGCAGGAACTGCCCCATCGAGGCCGCCATGCCGATGCCGACGGTCACGATGTCGTTCGGAACGAACTTCATCGTGTCGTAGATCGCCATGCCGGCGGTGATCGATCCACCGGGTGAGTTGATGTAGAGGAAGATATCGCGCTTCGGGTCTTCTGCTGCGAGCAGCAGGATCTTTGCGCAGATCTCGTTGGCGTTGTCGTCACGCACCTCTGACCCAAGCCAGATGATGCGGTCCTTGAGGAGTTGGTCGAAAATGCTCGAGACCAATGCCGGTTGGGCCATTGTTGCGCTCCGTTTCAGTTTGTCGCTGGTGTCGAATCTATCGGAGGCTCAGGGGCGAAACTGCCGTGTTCGCCGTGGGCAGAGCGCGGGGCGTCGACGCCCTGCGCTACAACGCCGCTGCTGTGATGCTTTCGCCCCGGGCAGGGCTGGCGGCGAGCCTCTGCACCCAATAACCGAGGAAAGCCGCGCCGGCCTCATCGTGGATCGCATCACCCTCCACGATCACGCGGTAGGGACGCTCGAGGATGCCGTCAGCTGGGCGCACGTCGACGTGCGCCACATCGTAGCCGGCTCCGTGGAGATAGTCGGCCATGAGGTAATCGCTGCGGGAATCGCCGATCGACCGCCACAGCGTCGGAAGCGTTCCCAAGCCGGCAAAATACGCGAGTGCGCGTTCGGCACCCCGGTCCTTGTCGAGCAGCACCGATTCGATGTCGGTCGAGATGATCGTGGGATCGAGCCGGAAGGGCACCATGCCCGAGGCATCCGGAGCTGACCGCGAACCGAGCATGACACCAATGCCGGCCCGCGCAACGAGCGCGAAGCTGGCATCGTTGAACCAGGCTTGCGCATGCCGGTAGGTATCTCCGGAAACATCGGTGCGCTGCTCGACCGAGATCATCGCCCGCTTTGTCTCATCGAAGAACATCGTGTCGGAGAACCCATCGGCGACGAGAGAGCGAACCCCGTCGACGATCGAGGCTGGCAATGCGACGCTGTGGTCGACGGTCACCTCGCCCATTCCTTCGCTGGTGATGGGCGCCCAGGATCCGCCCTTCTCGAACACTCCGAACATTCGTGCTCCCGGAGTGGCGAGGGCAGCCCCGAGCCCGACCTCGAGCAGCGGCGCGATTACCCGGTCACGGACGAACACATCGGAACGCCCCGTGATCAAGGCGATCGGCACCCCTGCCGCAGTGAGGGCGACGAGGTCATCAAGAATGCTCGGGATGCGGATGCTGCGGCTCACCGGGCTGGCGAGAGGACCATCAACATCGAACAGCAGGCCGAGATCGAGCATGG
>ENA-OFCD01000454-OFCD01000454.1-metagenomes-genome-assembly--contig:-NODE-454-length-26122-cov-6.801857_pt1 | contig 26122 bp, 26 predicted proteins | sample MGYA00153392_OFCD01 | MGnify analysis MGYA00153392
GTCGTGCGGCTCGGGCCGTACGCCGGCTCGACGGCCGCGCTCGCTGTCGTCGGCCAGACCTGGTGGCACGCGCAGCGCGGCGCGCAGGCGATCCGCGTCGAGTGGCAGCAGCGACCGGCGGGCCCGCTCGACAGCGCAGCGATCGTCGCCAGCCTCGAACGCGGCCGCAACCATGACGACCTCCCGCTCAGCCTGGTGACCACGCTCGCGGGGCTGCTGGCGCTGCCCCTCCAGGTGCTCCTGACCCGCCCCGCACCGGAGGCCACGCCGCAGGCAGGCCCAACGCGGAACGGTCACGACACCGGTTCGGAAGCGGACACCCGCGTGGTCGGGGCGCTGCTCGCCGCCGAGCCGACGCTGGTGCCGGTCCTGACGCTGGCGCAGGTCCTGGGCTGGGAGTCCGACAGGGTCCTGGCCGCGCTGGAGGCACTGGAACCACTGCTGGAGGCGGTCGGCCGGCGGCTTCACCGGCTCGGTGGCGACGTCAAGGTCACCGGTGACGCGACGGTCGTCGAGGTCTCCCTGCTGACCGAGTTGGCCCGGCGGTCGTTCGCTCGGCGTGGGATGAGCCTGTCGCAGGCGCGGTTGCTGCGCCGCGCCTGGCTCGGTGAGCTCACCGGAGCTGAGCACGGCAACGCTGACCGTGTCGCGATCGGCGACCTCATGAACGCCGGCCTGCTCGAGACCCCGGCCGGCACAGCGCGAGGCGAGCGCCCGACGCTCAGCCGCGACGCAGTCTTCAGCCTCGGAGAGTCTGGCTGAGAGCCTCCTGCGGGTCCCGCGTAGCCGTGTGGAGCCGCCGGAACCTGGCCGGGTGAGGTGAACGTGGCCTTGCCGCTGGGACGAATGGGCCTGTGCTGGCGCTGCCGTCTCCTAGCGTGGCCAGGTGCAGCCCATCACACCCGTGCCCACCTTCTCGTCCCGCGACAACGCCATGGAAGCGATCTACCGGGGCCGCCTCTCGGAGCTGCGGACCATCCTGCCCACCGAGGTCGAACAGTGGGAAACGGTCACTTTCGTCGTTGTCGCCGACATCGTCGAGTTCTCCCTACTCGCACCGGCCTCGAACGACCAGCACTTCACCGTCACCGGCTTCTTCGGTGTTGACGGCGACCCGTGCTCCGGTGAGATCGCGGACGTTCAGGGCTTCGGAGACGAGGACGCCGACGTCGAAGCCAGCGTGAAGTACTCCGCGGGCGGCGAGCTCCTACGGGACGTGGCGGACGCCTGGCTCGCCCTGCCGGAGGACACCCGTCACGACCTCATCAGGTCCGACGTGCACCTGTGGCTGGAGTCCGTCGCCGCCGACGCCTGGGTACACCAGCAAGAGGGACACAACGATCCCGTGATGCAGACCTTCTATGAAGGTCGCGTGTGGCGAGCGCAGAGCCGCGCGACCGCGTACGAGATGACCGGACCGGCCGGCGTCGCCGCTCGACGTCTGGTCACGCACGACTGGACCGGGGACCCGGTCACGCTGGTCGCGACCGCCGAGGCAGAAGCCGCAGCGGGCGAGCAGAGCGCGTGACGCGCGACAACGCCGCCTTGCCTGGACCAGCTGCGACTGCTGGGAAGGCCTGCACATCCAGGACGTCCTCACTGGCGACTGCTAAGAGTGCGGCGTTGTGGGATGCGTAGGGCCGCGTCCGGAGGGTGATGGCCACACCAGAGCCGCCTTCTGCGGCGGCCGAACCACTCAGCGCGGGCGGAACGGCCGTCTGGGGTCCCGACGGCAGACGACCCCCCGCCTCGTGATCCACCCTCTGACTTTCTCTGAACCCCGCTGACGGTCGGCTGGTCGAAGGGTTCAGCGCGCGCACGGTGGGCGGTCGTCAACCCACCCACCCCGCAGGAGACGTCATGTCCCGCAGAACCCAGAACAGCTGGCTGCTCCACCCCGACGCAGGTCGGGACCTACCGCCGCGCAACGTGCCCGTCTCCTTCGTCGCACTGGCGAAGGAGTCCACGGGACCGAAGCGGGACCAGCGCTTCCCCTGCCAACGAGCAAATGCACTGAGCGGTCCGACCCGGTTGCCGAGCGCCCAGGTATGGCAGGACGGATCCGCCTTCGCCCTGTACGGCGTCGCCCCGAACATCGAGGCCGCCGTCGAAGCTGCCGGCCGGGCCCCGCTCGTCGTCCTCTCACCCACTGAGGGAACCGAGCTCGCAGTGCGCCTCCTCGCTCAGGAGACCCCTTCAGCAGCAGACAGCCCGGACAGCATCCTCATGCCCCGCGGCTACCTGTGGCGCCTCCAGCAGACGCGCTGGTCCGCCATCACGGCACTGACATCCGTCGCAGAGACCTCCGCTGCGGCCTGACCTCGCCCACGTCCCGCCGGTCCCACTCGTCACGAGTGGGGCCGGCGACACGCGTGTCTGGACAGGGAACGTCCCCGCCGCGTTCAGTCCTGTCGGCTGGCTGGCGTGCTGCCCACGTACCCGCTCATCTCGTCCCGTACAGCAAAGGCGTAGGTGTACGCCTGGTAGAGCCGCGGGACGATGAGCAGCACCAAGGCCAGCAGCCAGGACCCTGTCGCCAGGGCAGCCGACGCCCCCCAGCCTGTGACGGCCCCCGCGCTAAATGCCGTCGCAACACCCAGGACGGCGGCGGTGGCGATCGCGGCGTAGACGGCCATCAGGACGTGCGCCACCGTCTCGTCGAGGGCGTCCAGCGCAACCTGTCGTACACCGGGCCGATCTGTCAGACGAGAACGCATCGTCGCGAGCTGTCCGAACGCTGCGAGCAGCGTGCCGGCCAGTAGCGCTGAGCCCGCCATCAAGCCGGTCGGCTGCCGAAGCTTGGCCCCCAGTGCTGCGCTCGTGATGAAGACGACCAAGGGGCCGCCATACAGCACCACCCGAGCCACGAGGTCAGGCCGGTCCGGCGCGGGATGGCGCGTGAGTCCCTTGAGGTGACCTCGCCAGACGAAGCGCGGGTCGAGCCGCATGTTCGCCTCCTCAGTGCTTAGGGCCAGGGTAGTTCGAGGTCCGACAATCCCAGGATGCTGTCCGCCACGCCACGCGCCTCGGTCAGCACGGAGTCTTCCGAGCGCATGCCCGGTCCGAGCCGGCAGGTGAAGACATCTCGGGCCAGGTCGGGCCTCAACTGCTGGCCGCTGTCGCTGTCACCCTTCACCTTGACGTAGCCGTCGTCGAAGTTCACTTCTGCGAGACGCGGGTCGATGATCGCCGCTAGCTCCCGGGCACCTTCGCGCAGGCTCAAGGGGTCGTTGCTGTCCCGGTTTGCCCACCCGGTCAGCCGCTGGACAGTCGTCCGCCGGCTGTACGCCGTCTTCAGGGGGGCTCGGATCGTGAAGGGCTCGACCGTGGTGCTGCGGTCGGCCGTCTCCTCCTTGCGCATCAGGACGACCTCCTGGACCGCCTCTTCGTTGATGAGCTGGCGGACATGATCAGGGTCAGCGACCGCCCGGGTTCGCAGACGCCAGTGCGGCTCCTGCCCTCTCACGGCCTTCGACGCGGCGTGTACCCAGGCTCGCAAACTGTGCTCGCTCGCAGACCGGCCCGCGCTTTCAGCGACAAGAAGGCCAACGGTGCCTTCCCCTGGGGGCAGGAGGAAGCAAGCTCGCTGCTCGTTGATGACCGCGTGGTCCTGAACATCAACAGGTGCGCCGCCGGATCGTGGAACAGCCCATCGGAAAGCGCCCACACCTCCGGCGCGGTAGGTGACCCAGATGCGGCGCCCATCTCGACGGAGGTCATGCAGCGCGAACAACGAGGTCGCAGCATCCTCGTCGTCATCATCGGCTTCCGGACCAAGGTCATGGCTGAAGTAGTCGAGCCGGGGCTTGCCGACGAGACGGACACCGAGCAGGTGGGCCCCGATGGCCTCCTCGAGGTGGTCCGCGTAGCTGAAGCCCTCACGCTCGAACGCGACGGCGGTCTGCGTCTGCCCCCGGAACAACTCGAGCTCGTGCAGGCGGAATCCGCGGCTGGGCTGGCGGGGCATGGCCGTCCTCCGTCGTGTCGGGGGCAGTTAGCCCTTGCTGCTCCGGGGGTCGTTGCCTGGCTTGACGGTGTCCTGGGCCCGGATCTGCCCGTTCAGTCCACGGATCGCGAGCTCTCCCCCGCCGTCACGGGCCAGAATCTCCCGAGTGCGGTCCACAACCTCGCGCTGCGTCCCGCCAACGGCGCTTGCCCGTGCTGCGCCCGGAGCCCGCGACTCCCACTGACCGTCGTCCCGCTTGGACACGGTGCGCTTGTTCGGACCACTCATCGTCATCTCCGGTCACTCAGGCGTCAGCCGAGTGCCGACGGGTCTTGCACTCCCGCAGCCGGCAAGGAACTGGTGCTCCCTGCCGGCTGGGTGGTGGTGCGATTGCCAAGATCGCCAGTTGTTCTCAACCTTGACAAGACTTGTCATCGTGAACGCGGTGACACGGGCGTGAACATCAGTGACATCTCGTGACCATCACGCGGGGCACGCCCGTGACCATTTGCATCAGCTGCAGCCGCTGGTGCTTCCACAGCTCTCGCAGACGTAGCAGGAGCCGGCCGGCCGCATCTTCACGCCGCAGGTCATGCACAGCGGCGCGTCCGCGGAGGTCCCCTGCTGCAGTTCCAGCAGCTCGGTGGAGCTGTGCACCTGGGTGGGGGCGCTCCGCACGGCCGCGACCGGAACGGACTGGGCGAGCCCCTCGACGTCGAGGTCGTCGTCGGCCTGGACGCCGCCGTACTGCCCGGCCACGGTGGCCGCGCGCTCTTCGGCGGTGAAGATGCCGAACTCGGCCCGCTTGTCGTAGGGCAGGTAGTCCAGCGCCAGCCGCCGGAACAGGTAGTCCATGATCGACTGGGCAATCCGGACGTCCGGGTCGTCTGTCATGCCGGCCGGGTCAAAGCGCATGTTGGTGAACTTCGAGACGAAGGCTTCGAGCGGCACGCCATACTGCAGGCCGATCGAGATGGCGACGGAGAAGGCGTCCATCACCCCGGCCAAGGTACTGCCCTGCTTGCTCATCTTGATGAAGACCTCGCCGATGCCGTCGTCGGGGTAGCTGCCGGCGGTCATGTAGCCCTCGGCACCGGCCACCGAGAAGGAGACGGTCTGCGACGGTCGCTTCTTCGGCAACCGCTTGCGGGTCGGGCGGTGCTCCGCGATAGGCGCAACCTCGGCGGGCCGCTCCGAGGACTTCTTGTCCTGCAGCGGCTGACCGACCTTGCTGTTGTTGCGGTAGATCGCCAGTGCCTTGAGGCCTAGCTTCCAACCCTGGAAGTAGACGTTCTCGACGTCCTCGACGGATGCCTCGGCAGGCAGGTTGACCGTCTTGGACAGCGCCCCCGACACGAAGGGCTGGATCGCCGCCATCATGTTGACGTGCCCCATCGGACTGATGGAGCGAGCGCCCATCGCGCAATCGAAGACCTCGTAGTGCTCGGGCTTGAGGCCCGGGGCGTCGATGACGTGCCCGTGCTGGGAAATGTGCTCAACGATCGCCTCGACGGACTCCTCCTGGTAGCCCAACGCGCGCAGGGCCCGCGGCACCGTCTGGTTGACGATCTGCATCGAGCCACCGCCGACCAGCTTCTTGAACTTGACCAGCGCGAGGTCGGGCTCAAGGCCGGTGGTGTCGCAGTCCATCATCAGACCGATCGTGCCCGTCGGTGCGATGACAGAGGCCTGGGCGTTGCGGTAGCCGTTCTTCTCGCCTAACGCCAAGCAGTCCTGCCACGCCTTCGTCGCCTCGCGGAGAATCCGTGCGTCGTCCGCCCCAACGACCCGCACAGCGTCGTTCGCGGCGGCGTGCTTGCGCATGACGCGCTGGTGGCTGTCGGCATTGCGCGCGTAGCCGTCATACGGTCCGACGATCGCGGCCAGCTCGGCCGACCGCTTGTACGCGACACCCGTCATCAACGAGGTGATCGCTCCGGCGAGCGCACGGCCACCCTCGGAGTCGTACGCGTGGCCGGTGGCCATCAGCAACGCACCCAGGTTGGCGTAGCCGATGCCGAGCTGGCGGAACGCGCGGGTCGTCTCACCGATCGGCACGGTCGGGAAGTCGGCGAAACAGATCGAGATGTCCATCGCGGTGATGATGATCTCGACGGATTTCGCAAAGAGGTCCGCGTCGAAGGTGCCGTCCGGACGCAGGAACGTCATCAGGTTCAGCGAGGCCAGGTTGCAGGAGGAGTTGTCCAAGGACATGTATTCACTGCAGGGGTTCGAGGCGGTGATGCGTCCCGACTCGGGGGTGGTGTGCCAGTCGTTGATGGTGTCGTCGTACTGGATGCCCGGGTCGGCGCACTCCCAGGCCGCCTGGCCCAGCTTTCGCCACAACGTGCGGGCGTCGACGGTCTCGATCACGCGGCCGTCGATCCGGGCCCGTAGCCCGAACTTCTCACCGCGCTCGACCGTCCGCATGAACTCGTCACTGACGCGCACGGAGTTGTTGGCGTTCTGGTACTGGACACTGACGATGTCCTTGCCACCGAGGTCCATGTCGAAGCCGGCATCACGCAGCGCGCGGATCTTGTCCTCCTCGCGCGCCTTGGTGTCGATGAACTCCTCGATGTCGGGGTGATCCACGTCCAGCACCACCATCTTGGCGGCCCGGCGGGTGGCCCCACCGCTCTTGATGGTGCCGGCGGAGGCATCCGCCCCGCGCATGAACGAGACCGGGCCGGACGCCGTGCCGCCGGACGACAGCAGCTCCTTGGAGGAGCGGATCCGGGAGAGGTTGAGGCCGGCGCCGGAGCCGCCCTTGAAGATCAGCCCCTCCTCGCGGTACCAGTTCAAGATCGAGTCCATGTGGTCATCGACGGCAAGGATGAAGCAGGCGCTGACCTGCTGCGGCGCACTGGTGCCCACGTTGAACCAGACGGGGCTGTTGAAGCTGAACACCTGGTGCAGCAGCATCCAGGTGAGCTCATGCTCGAACACCTCGGCGTCCTCGGGTGCTGCGAAGTAGCCGTGCTCGGCGCCGGCCACGGCGTACTTGTGCACGACGCGGTCGATCAGCTGACGCAGGCTCGACTCGCGGTTGTCCGCGCCGACGGCGCCACGGAAGTACTTCGTTGTGACGATGTTGGCTGCGTTGACCGACCAGGACACCGGGAACTCGACACCGCGCTGCTCGAAGTTGACCGAGCCGTCCCGCCAGTTGGTCATGACGACGTCGCGTCGCTCCCAGGTGACCTCGTTGTAGGGGTGCACGCCCGGGGTCGTGTAGACCCGCTCGACGTGCAGCCTGCTGCCGGCGCGCCGTACCTGCCGGGACTCGCCGCTGACGGTCTCCGTCATGGAGTTCCTCTTCTCTGCTGTTGAGTACAACCACCGCGAGGAGCGCGGCATTCACCGGATGGGGACCTGCGACGAAACTGGCTGGAGCGGGGCGACGTTGTCGGTGTCGAGGTCGCGCTCGGCGCGCAGGGCGACGATCTCGGCCTCGAAGTCGGTGAGCGACTCGAACGCGCGGTAGACGCTGGCGAACCGCAGGTAGGCGACCTCGTCGAGCCGCCGCAACGGTGTGAGAATCGCCAGGCCGACCTGGTGGGCGGGCACCTCGGCGGCGCCGCCTGCCCGAACGAGATCCTCGACCTGCTCGGCGAGCAGCGCGAGGGCGTCCTCACTCACCGGCCGGCCCTGACAGGCCTTGCGCACGCCACCGAGCACCTTCGCCCGGCTGAATGGCTCGGTCACGCCGGAACGCTTCACCACGGCGAGGGAAGTCTCCTCGACGGTGGTGAAGCGACGGCTGCAGTCCAGGCACGCCCGGCGCCGCCGGATGGCGTCACCGTCGTTGGTCTCGCGGCTGTCCACGACCCGGGAGTCGGCAGAGCGGCAGTACGGGCAGCGCACGACCCCTCCTCCCCTGGCTCGTCCTCCACAGCATGTGGAGGACTCTGTCCACAGCATGTGGAGAACTACACCGCTGTAAGCACTACATCTTGTGTCGGGAGATTAGGACGACCCAGCCGACAGAGCAAGCGCAGCAGCGCGCCCACGGAGCTGACGGATCCCAAATGTGCAGGTCGCATGAGCGGACAAACTTCTTGACGGTCACGTGGTGTCGGCGTGTCGTGACAGGGCGAAGTCGTCAACGTCCGACCGGACCGGAGCCTGAGCCATGTCGCCGCCCACGCTCGTGACCGGGCCAGGCAGCCTGCGACGCACGCCGGTGATCGTTCAGGCGTGGCCTCTATGCCTCCGTCAGACGACGACCGGGAGCAGGAGCTGCTGGCCAACCCGGAGCTGACCGGTCGAGAGCCCGTTCAGACGGCGGAGCTGGTCCACGACGTCGCGGGCGTCCCGCTGGGGTGCGATGCGATGGGCCACCGACCAGAGCGTGTCGCCCGACTGGACGGTGACCTGGGTCAGCGCCGGAGCCGGCTCTGCCTGTTGCCCGGCCTGGCTCTCACCGGCGTGCCAGAGGACCACCGCTCCGGCCAGGACCAGTACGAGCACCAGCAGCACGAGCCGACGCCCGCGGGCGGTGATGCGCAGCCCGCCGCGCCGGTGCATCGATGGGTCAGCCATCCGGTGCGGGTGTGTGGTGACGCGGTCGTCGGTCATGCTGGTCATGGGGTCTCCCTCTGCTCACTCGGGTCTGGCTGCTCACTCGGGTCTGGCTGCTCACTCGGGTCTGGCTGCTCATCGGGCTGGTCCGGTCCGCATGGTCGAGACGATCGCGAACATGCGTTCGATCGAACGCCTGGACGAAGTTGTACCGCACCGGTCCGACAAAATCACGACACGTTCGAACAGATGTTTGAGTTTGTCGTCCGGGCGGGCTACGGTCCGTCTCGTGATCACGGGGCATCAGGCCCCACCGACGAGAGGGTGTGGCTGTGCCTGCCAAGGAGCCCGGGACCGTGCGCGACCTACCTGACGGACCGACCGACGAGTCCGGCCTGACACCACGTCAGCGCAGGGTGCTCGAGGTGATCCGCGAGTCCGTCGAGCGGCGCGGCTACCCGCCCACCGTGCGCGAGATCGGTCAGGAGGTAGGTCTGACCAGCACCTCCAGCGTCTCGCACCAGCTGATGACCCTGCAGAAGAAGGGCTTCCTGCGCCGAGACCCGAGCCGGCCCCGCGCCGTCGACGTCCGGCTACCGGCAGACGTCGAGGCCGCCGGCCGCGCCATCGACGACGCCGCCGAGCGCGCAGCGCACCCGCAACCTGCCTACGTCCCGGTGATCGGCCGTATCGCGGCGGGCGGACCCATCCTGGCCGAGCAGGCACTCGAGGACGTCTTCCCGCTGCCGCGCGAGCTGGTCGGCACCGGGACGCTGTTCCTGCTCAAGGTCGTCGGCAGCTCCATGATCAACGCGGCCATCACCGACGGGGACTGGGTCGTGGTGCGCCAACAGGCCAACGCCGACAACGGCGACATCGTGGCCGCCATGATCGACGGTGAGGCGACGGTGAAGACCTACCAGCATCGCGATGGCCGGGTCTGGCTGCTTCCGCAGAACGAGGCCTTCGCGCCGATCCCCGGCGATGACGCCGTGATCCTCGGGCGGATCGTGACGGTCCTGCGCAAACTCTGAGCCGGGCGGCGGGCGGCCCGCTGGACCGGCGAGCCTCTACGGCTTCAGTTCGGGAGGGCTGCAATGACCACGAGCCGCCCGTCGGGATCCTGCACGGTGACCCCCATGGCCTCCCAGTACGGATTGCTCGCCCGTTCGAAAAGGACCCCGCCCGCCTCGAGCCGGGCGCGCAGCCCGGCGACGTCATCCGGAGTCGGGACGTACAGCACGAGCAGGTCCTCGCCGGTCGAGGGAACGGGCGACTCGCCGCCACCGGTCAGCTCCAGCTGGCCGCCACCCGGCAGGGCGAAGAACACCAGCTCGTACGGTGTCGCGGGATGCGGCCCGTCCACCGGGAGTCCGAGCAGGTCGCCGTAGAACGCGATCGCAGCCGGCACCGACGCCGTCGGGTGGGCCACCCGGGTGCGGACCCAGCGGGTGACCGCCAGCTCGTCGAGCACCGCCGCTCCGCTCGCCCCGGACGCGGGCACGGTCCAGGACTCATGGATCCGCAACCGCCCATCGTCGAGAGCCTCGAGGCGCGCAGTGGCGCGGCCTACCGTCACGACGCCATTGCGCTCTATCTGTGCGAAGCCGAAGGACAGGTCGCGCCCGTCGCGGCGACCGGCGAGCGTGCCGGTCACGACCGTGCCGCCGGAGTAGGACCCGGTGACCGTTCCCTCGCGGTCCTCCCGAAACGCCAGGATGCGATCCGATTCGGTGAACCGCCGGCCGTCGAGCGAGGCCATCACGCGACGGCGTAGGCCAACAGCTCCGCGGCGAGCTGGCGGCCCACCCGGGCCTGCATGCGGGTGCCCTCACCGAGGTGCTCCTCGAGGAGCACCTCGCCCTCGGAGTGGATTCGCGACACCAGCGAGCCGGAGGCGTACGGCAGCACGACGTGGACCAGGACGTCAGGGTGCGGTACCTCGTCCTCCAGAACCTGCAGCAGCGCCGGCAGGCCCTCGCCGGTCTTCGCCGACACCAGCACGGCGTGCTTCTCACGGCGTTGCAGCCGGCCCAGCACCAGCGGGTCTGCCAGGTCGCTCTTGTTGACCACGACGATCTCGGGGATGCCCTCGGCGCCGATGTCGGCGAAGACGGCCCGCACGGCTGACAGCTGACCTTCAGGATCGGGGTGCGAGCCATCGACGACGTGCAGCACCAGGTCCGCGCCGCCGACCTCCTCGAGCGTCGATCGGAACGCCTCGATGAGCTGGTGCGGAAGCAGCCGGACGAACCCGACGGTGTCGGTGAGGGTGAACTCGCGACCGCCGGGCGTCGCGGCCTGGCGTACGGTCGGATCCAAGGTCGCAAACAGGGCGTCCTCGACCAGCACGCCGGCGCCGGTCAGCCGGTTGAGCAGCGAGCTCTTGCCGGCGTTGGTGTAGCCGGCAATGGCGACGGACGGCACCTGGCGTCGGGTCCGCTCCTGGCGCTTGACGTCGCGAGCGGTCTTCATGAGCTTGATCTCGCCGGCCAGCTTGGCCTTGCGGGAGCGGATCCGCCGACGGTCGGTCTCGATCTTGGTCTCGCCGGGCCCACGGGTGCCGACGCCGCCCGAGCCGGACCCGCCGGCGCCGCCACCCTGGCGCGACAGGCTCTCGCCCCAGCCGCGCAGACGCGGCAGCATGTACGTCAGCTGCGCGAGCTCGACCTGCGCCTTGCCCTCCCGCGACGTGGCGTGCTGGGCGAAGATGTCCAGGATCAGCCAGGTCCGGTCGATGACCTTGACCTTGACGACTTCCTCAAGCGAGCGGAGCTGGCCAGGTGTCAGCTCGCCGTCGCAGATGACCGTGTCGGCGCCGCTCGAGAGGACGGCATCGCGAAGCTCCTTGGCCTTGCCGGACCCGACGAAGGTCTTCGGATCAGGCTTCTCGCGCCGCTGAGCCAGGCCCTCGAGCACGTCGCAGCCCGCCGTCTCGGCAAGGGCTTGCAGCTCCGACAGCGAGTTCTTGGCGCCGAAGGCATCGCCGTAGGCGTAGACCCCCATCAACACGACCCGCTCGAGGCGCAGCTGCCGGTACTCGACCTCGGAGATGTCCTCGAGGTCGGTCCGGATGCCGGCTACCCGGCGCAGCGACTGCCGCTCCTCGAGGTCAAGGCCCTCGCCCTCGACGTCGTGCAGTAGCCCGGGCAGGTCGGCATCGAGGTGGATCGTGGAGTCGGCGGGTGGCGTGCGGGCGGTCAGCGCAGGAGTCATCGACTCGTCAACGCCGAACGCGGACTCCGTCATCCCGTCCAGAGTGGCACGCGCCGGGCCCGCTGGCACGTGGGTTCAGCGCGGCAAGGCGCGCACCCCGGCCACCAGCTCGGCCCGCTGGTCGGCGTCGAGGGCGGCGAAGGCCGGCCGGACGAGGTCATCGGTGCGCGCTTCGGCGCGGGCCATCGCCTCGGTCGCGATCGCCGGATCCGGCCATGGCTGCGGCCAGCCGAAGAACTGCGCGTTCGCCGGGCCGTACCTACCGGACACGACGGCCTGCAGCGGCGCGACGCCCTCGGCCACGACGGCGATCAGGTGCAGGCCGCCGCGGTGCTCGCGCATGACGTGCAGCCCCAGGGCGAGGCGGGCCGGGTCGTCATCGGCGACCGAAGGGGCCAGCGCCCGCCAGCCGGCGAAGACCGGGATACCGGCCGGCTCGACCGCGCCGGCGGCCATCTGCAGCAGGTCGGCGAGCCGGCCCGCCGCTGGCACCGAGGACAGCGTGCGGCGGCCCCAGTCGGCGCAGGCCCGGGCGTACTCCATGGCGATGTCGCCGACCGGCAGCACCGCCCGACCCCGGTCCCAGGCCTTGCGCTGCAGGGCCGGCGGGAAGAAGCCGAATGCGGCGCCGGCCACGGACGCGTCGGCGTCGCCCAGCACGCCGCCGCGGCCGCAGTGGTACCACGACCAGGTCGACAGTCCGAGGGCCTTGCCTCGCGCGTCCGTCGTCGCGTCGAACATCCAGGCAGCACCGAGCCGGCCAACCGGTCCGGCGCACCCGCGGACAGCCTGCTCAGGCGTCATGGAGCCAGCCCGCCAGCAGCTCGCCCTCGGCCACGAACACCGCGGGGCCCTCGAGCAGGACGTGCCCATCGGCCCGCCAGGTCACGACCAGCCGGCCGCCCGGCACATCGACGTCGTACGGCTCACCGCGTCCCGCACCGGTACGCAGCACCTCCGACACCACCACCGCGCAGGCGCCGGTACCGCACGAGCGGGTCTCCCCGACGCCGCGCTCGTGCACGCGCATCCGCAGGTGCCTGGGGCCGAGCTGCTCGACGTACTCGACATTGAGGTCCAGGCGGTCTGGCGCGAGCGGGCCGAGAGCGTCGACCGAGTCGACGGCCAGCACGGCGTGCGGGTTGCCCAGGTCGACGGCGGTGGCCTTCGTACCGTCGACCAGCTCGTGTCCGCCGACGACGGCAGCGCCCATGTCGACCACGACGGAGCCGGGCCGCACCTGGACTGTCCTGGGTCCGCTGCGGGTGCCGACCTCGACGCTGCCGGGCTCGGCCAGGCCGGCGTCGACGAGGTAGCGGGCATACAGCCGGATGCCGTTGCCGCACATCTCGGGGCGGCTGGCGTCGGCGTTGCGATGGTCCATGAAGAAGTGGCCTTCGTCGTCGCGTACGACGCGCAGCACGCCGTCGGCGCCGAGGCCGGCCCGGCGGTCGCAGATCCGGACGACCAGTGCGTCGGTCAGTCGCACCCGGTCGTCGAGGTCCGGCAGCAGCACGAAGTCGTTCTCAGTGCCATGGCCTTTCAGGTAACGCACGCAGGCCAGGCTAGTGGGCCGCAATCCCCGCGGGGAGTGGTCAGGGCCGCAGCAGGTGCAGGGTGCGCGCCAGCTCGCTGCCGTCGCGGGGCAGCCAGCTCACCCGCGGGTCGCGCCGGAACCAGCTGCGCTGCCGTCGTACGAAGCGCCGGGTCGCTGTGACAGTCGCCGCGCGGGCCTCGGGACCGGTGAGCCGGCCGTCGAGCTCCGCGAGTGCCTGCGGGTAGCCGAGCGCGCGGGACGCAGTGACCCCGTCGCGCAGGCCCTGCCCGTCGAGCCGCTCAGCCTCCGCCAGGAAGCCGGCCGCCCACATCGCCTCGACCCGCTCGGCCACCCGGTCCGCGAGGTCGTCGCGGTCCAGGCCCACCTGCACCACGTCGTACAGCGAGTTGTACGTCGTCAACGCGCCGGGCATCGTGCCGGTCAGCGTGACCACCTCGAGCGCGCGGACGATCCGCCGGCCGTTGGTCGGCTCCATCCGGCCGGCCGCCGCCGGGTCCAGGCCGGCCAGCCGGGCGTGCAGGACGGCGGCGCCACGGCAGGCCAGCTCGCGCTCCAGCTCCGCACGCAGCGCTGTGTCGTGGCCCGGGAAGCGCAGGTCGTCCAGCGCCGCGCGCAGGTAGAGCCCGGAACCGCCGACCAGCACCGGCAGGACGCCGCGGGCGAGCAGGCCGTCGATCACCTCACGGCACAGCGCCTGGTAGTCGGCGGCCGTCGCCGTGCGGGTTACCGGCCAGACGTCGAGCAGGTGGTGCGGTACGCCGAGCCGCTGCCCCGGCGGCAGTTTGGCGGTCCCGATGTCCATCCCGGCGTACAGCTGCATCGAGTCGGCGTTGACGACCTCGCCACCGAGCGAGAGTGCGATCTGCAGTCCGAGGTCGGACTTGCCGGTCGCGGTCGGCCCGACGACCGCGACGACCCGCCGGCTCACTCCCGCCGCATACCGGACAGCGTCGTGACCGCCCACAGGGCGTCGCCGCCGATCCGCATCCGTCCGGTGAGCACCAGCCGCTTGGGGTCCTGCGCGCCGGCGGCGACCCGCAGGAAGCGCAGCACCGACGTGCGCACCGTCGAGCGAGCCGAAACACCCGTTCCGGCCACGCGCTGCGCCCCGAGCGCGTCCAAAGCCAGGGCATACCGGTGGGTGCTGCCGTCGTCGTCGAGGGCGAACAGCAGCACCCCGGGCGCCCGGCCCGGCCGGCTCGGCACCTGCGCGGCCCAGCCATCGAAGACCAGCCCGAGCACGGTGGCGGTGCCGATGGCGCGGACCCGCTCCAGCAACGCCTCGTCGCTCGCCTCGCGCAGGAACGCCAGCACCTGCTCGGGAGCAAGCCCGGCCAGCTCGTCGGGCAGGTCGGTCACCGGCAGGACAGCGCCGACAGCGGCGCGGGGGCTCCGACGCCGGGCATCCCCAGCGCCACCCGCGGGGTGCTCGGCAGCCGCCCCGCGGCCCAGGCGTCGCCGGCGGCCGTCCGGCGGTGCGCCAGCAGCGCGCCATCGGCCTCCAGGTAGTGCGGTCCGCCGCGCGTCACGACCGTCTCGACGACGTCCCCGGCACGTACGCCCTGCGCGGCGGCCACGTGCACCAGCCGGTTGTCCCGGGCCCGGCCGTCCATCCGGCCGCGCCGACCGTCGACGTCGTGGACCAGCACCTCGACGGTGGCGCCGACCTGCGCCTCGTGACCGGCCAGCGTCATCGCGTCCTGCAGGGTGACGAGCCGGCCGTACCGTTCGGCGACCACCTCCGGTGGCACCTGCCCGGGGTAGGACGCGGCCGGCGTACCGGGGCGCGGGCTGTACTGGAAGGTGAACGCGCCGGCGAACCGGCTGGCCTCGACGACGCGCAGGGTGTCCTCGAAGTCGGCATCGGTCTCGCCCGGGAAGCCGACGATGATGTCGGTCGTGATCGCCGCAGCCGGCAGCTGCGCGCGTACCCGGTCCAGAATGTCCAGGAAGCGCTCGGAGCGGTACGAGCGGCGCATCGCCCGCAGGACGGCGTCGGAGCCCGACTGGAGCGGCATGTGCAGGCTCGGGCAGACGGCGGGCGTCTCGGCCATCGCGTCGATGACGTCGTCGGTGAAGTCGCGCGGGTGCGGGCTGGTGAAGCGCACCCGCTCCAGGCCGGTACCGCCAACCGCCCGCAGCAGCGCGCCAAACGCCGCCCGATCACCGAACTCGCGCCCGTAGCTGTTGACGTTCTGCCCGAGCAGCGTCACCTCGAGGACGCCCTGCGCGACCAGCACGTCGACCTCCCGCAGCACGTCGGCGGGCAGCCGGTCGCGCTCCTTGCCACGCAGCGACGGGACGATGCAGAAGGTGCAGGTGTTGTCGCAGCCGACGCTGATGCTCACCCAGGCGGTCGCCGCACTGGCCCGCCGCGCGGGCAGCGCGCTGGGGAACACCTCGAGCGCCTCGAGCAGCTCGACCTGGCTCTGCTGCTCGACCCGGGCCCGTTCGAGCAGCACCGGCAGCGCGCCGACGTTGTGCGTGCCGAACACGACATCGACGTACGGCGCCCGCGCCGTGATGGCGGCCTGGTCCTTCTGGGCGAGGCAGCCGCCGACGGCGATCTGCATACCTGGCGTGCGGTCCTTCAGCGGCTTGAGGTGGCCCAGGTTGCCGTACAGCCGGTTGTCGGCGTTCTCGCGGACGGCGCAGGTGTTGAACACCACCACGTCAGGCGTCTGCCCGGCCGGCACGGGGGCGTAGCCGGCCTCGTCGAGCAGGCCACCGATGCGCTCGCTGTCGTGGACGTTCATCTGGCACCCGTAGGTGCGCACCTCGTACGTCCTCGTCGTGCTCACGACCGCAGCCTACGGCTGTGTATCAGCGCGACCCGGTCGCGCTCTCCTGGGTCGAGGGTGGCCGACGGGGCCATCCCGGTACGGGGGAACCCGCATCGTCAAGCTCCGCACCACCACCCGTACGGCAGGCCTGCTGGCCGCCGTCGCTGTGCTCGGCACCGCTGCCGTCACGGCCACGGCATCGAGCTCGTACCCTCCCCGCTGCCACGCTCATCGCGAGCAGCCTTCCCCTCGCCCACGGCGGCGATGTCGACCTGATCTCGCTGCAGGATCAGCCGGCTTGCGGCCTCGTCCTGCGTCACGAGGCGGACGTTCCTCGGTACGGTCTTCGCAGCGGTCCCTTGGTTCTCTGTTCGGGTCGACGTAGCGGTTGCCCAACACTTACCGGGACAACCCCGTCACTCGCCGTCCGCCCGAATGTGGAGGCACAGCATGAGCCAGAACGTCGCGCAGAAACTGATAGCAGCTCATCTTGTGTCCGGGGCGATGACTCCTGGGGATGAGATCGCGCTACGCGTCGACCAGACCCTGACCCAGGACGCCACCGGCACCATGGTCATGCTCGAGCTGGAGGCGCTCGGCCTGGACCGGGCGCGTACCGAGGTGTCGGTGCAGTACGTCGACCACAACCTGCTGCAGACCGACAGCAAGAACGCCGAAGACCACGAGTTCCTGCGCTCGGCCTGTCAGCGGTTCGGGCTGTGGTATTCCAAGGCCGGCAACGGCGTCTCGCACCCCACCCATATGCAGCGCTTCGGGATCCCGGGAAAGACGATGGTCGGCTCGGATAGCCACACCCCCGCGGGCGGTTCGCTGGGTATGTTGGCAATCGGGCTCGGCGGCCTCGAGGTGGCGATGGCGATCGCTGGCGAGCCGGTCTATCTGCGGATGCCCGAGATCTGGGGCGTACGACTGACCGGGCAACTGCCCGCCTGGGTGAGCGCCAAGGACGTCATCTTGGAGATGCTCCGTCGCCATGGCGTCAAGGGCGGCGTGAACCGCATCATCGAGTACTACGGTCCCGGGCTGGCGCAGCTGACCGCCATGGACCGGCATGTGATCGCGAACATGGGGGCTGAGCTGGGCGCTACCAGCACCGTGTTCCCTGCCGACGAACAGGTGCGGGCGTTCCTGCGGGCCGAGCAGCGCGAAGACGACTTCGTGCAAGTGCTTGCCGACGACGGCGCGACGTACGACGTCACCGAGCAGATCGACCTGTCCACGGTGGAGCCGCTGATCGCGCTGCCCAGCTCTCCGGGCAACGTGGTGCCGGTCCGTGAGGTGGCCGGTCACGACGTGGAGCAGGTCGTGATCGGATCCTCGGCCAACCCGGGCCTGCGTGATTTCGCGGTAGTAGCCGCGATTGTCCGCGGCCGGCAGACGCACCCCAGGGTGTCCTTCGATGTCAACCCGTCTTCCCGCCAGATCTTGCAGGACCTGACGAGAATGGGTGCCACGTTCGAGCTGATCGCGGCCGGAGCGAGGCTGCACCAGTCCGGCTGCATGGGCTGCATCGGCATGGGCCAGGCGCCGGCTGCTGGCAGCACCAGCCTGCGCACGTTCCCGCGTAACTTCCCGGGACGGTCCGGAACCAACGAGGACTCGGTCTTCCTCTGTTCCCCCGAAACCGCCGCCGCGGCCGCCCTCACCGGACAGATCACCGACCCACGCGATCTGCCGCGGCTACTCGGCATCGACTACCCACATCTCGAGCTGCCAGCCGAATCCAGCGTGAACGACGCGATGCTCGAAGCGCCGCTCGGGGCCGAGCGGGCCGGCCGGATCACACTGGTCAAGGGACCGAATATCTCCTCGCTGCCGGCATTCGAGCCACTACCCGATCGGATCGAGGCACCGGTCCTGCTCAAGGTCGGCGACGACGTGTCCACCGACGCAATCCTGCCAGCCGGCGCCCGCGTGTTGCCCTACCGCAGCAACATCCCCAAGCTGGCCGAGTTCACCTTCAGCCAACTCGATGAGAGCTACCCCGCACGGGCACTGGAGAGCAAGGATCACAGCGGTCACATCGTGGTCGGCGGCGCCAACTACGGGCAGGGATCCTCGCGGGAGCACGCCGCGATCGCACCGCGCTACCTCGGCCTGCGTGCGGTCCTTGCCGTGTCATTCGCGCGCATCCACTGGCAGAACCTGGCGAACTTCGGCGTACTCGCGCTGGAGTTCACCGTTCCCGACGACTACCAGCGGGTCCAACAGGGCGACGTCCTCGTGCTCGAAGGCATCCGGGACACCCTCGGCAGCGACACCGAGATCACGGTTCGTAACGCCACCCGCGACGAGCACTACGTCGCCCGACACCGACTCTCCGATCGGCAGGTAGCGATCCTGCTAGCCGGTGGACTGCTTCCCTGGCTGCGCCAGCACAAGGACCGGCCAACGACGTGACCGGCGCCAGCCTCGTCGTCCGGCTGAGCGACGTCAGGCGCACCCGCGACGACGTCGCGCGGCGCACCGCAGAGGGCAAGACCACACCCGAGATCATGCGACGCCTCAAGCGATACTTCGGCAGAAAGATCTACCAGGCACTACCGCCAACAGGCCGGTCTTGCCAGGAGGAGCATCGCCTTCCGCTTACGTCGAGCTTGTCTACCTCTTGTCAGGAGGTCTTTGCAGGTGGCGGTGAGGACTCGATGCCGTGCCGTCCCGCGATGTCAACAAGTCACGGAATGTCGGCTTGGCTTGGCCCGGGTAGGTGTCGGGAGCTTCAGCAGCAACCTGGTCCTCGTCCCGGCGTACAAGAACGGCGCCGCACCGTAGGGCAGCTTCAGCTGCCCCGCGATCGTCGTGTTCACCGCCTGGCACAGCGGCGGCAACTTGAGCCGTGACAGCGGTGGCGCGTCCTGCGGCACCAGTTCGCCGGGCAACGGCCGGACCGTGCAGCAGTCCGTCGGAACGCTCGACTTCGCCTGGAAGCAGCCAGCGACAGCCGGCACCTCAACGTGCTCGGCTATCCGCAGGCCGCGCCCTTCAACGGCGCTCTGCAGGTGCATTCGGGTGCAGATGACAGTCAGCTCCGAGTCAGCCATCGGGATTTCGAGCTGACCCCAGGCAGCGGGAAACGCGCCGTCGTCCTGCGGCTGGGACGCCCGTTGCCCCCCCAACCGTCTACATCGGCGGCCAGGCCTGAACCAGCGCACACGACCGGTGGCTTCGCCAGCAGGCCCTGCCGCTGCTGCCGGTCGGACTGAGCCGAACCACCTTCGAGTCCGACTGCGAGCGCGTCCAGGTGGTCAAGGCCCGCCGGGACCGGCTCGACCAGGTCGTCGCCGAGGCCGCCGGCGACAGCGAGTCCACCCCGATCGTGCGCCGACTGGGCTGCCTGCGCGGGATCACCAGGTACGACTGAGCGCCCACAATTGAACACTGGCGCAGTCGCAGTCGAACCGGTAGATGCTGCAAGACCTCGAGGTGTGGGCAGCAGGACAGGCCCTTCGACAAGACCCATCCTCCCTGCGCAGGAGCGCAGTCGTGCGTCAGGACCCCACGCGCAACAGCGCCCCTTGGCGGTACGATCCAGGCTCAGCCCAGGTGCAGAAATGTAGAGGCCGAGCGGTCGTGACGCCTCCTCCCTGGCAGCAGGAGCGTGCCCGCGACCACCAAGGCGCGGCAGAGGGTCCTGCCGGTCAGCCGGGCAGCGCCGCGAGGACCGCGTCGAGCAGCCGGTCGGCGCCGAAGCGCACGACGTCGTCGGCAGGCAGCCCGGTCTCGCGCTCGGCGTCCGCGACTGCAGTACGAGCCTGCGCGTCCGTCAGGCTCGCGGTGTTAAGCGCGACCACGGCGACTCGAGCCGGTTTCACGGGGGCGACGACGGCCTCGTACGCCGCGACGAGCGCGGCCAGCGGCAGGATCGGCGCCTCCGGGTAGTCGCTGTTGACCGTCGTGCCCGCGCGGTGGGTGAGCACGAGGACGTCGGGCGCCGAGCCGTGCAGCAGCCCGAGCGTCACGCCCGAGTAGGCCGGGTGGTGAAGCGCCCCCTGGCCCTCGACGAACAGCAGGTCCGCCCCGCGTTCGGCGCCCTCGAGGACCAGCCGCTCGGCCGCGCCGGCCAGGAAGTCGCTGATCACGTGGTCGACCGCGATGCCCCACCCCGTGATGGCGATGCCGGTCTGGCCGGTCGCGACGAACGCCGAGCGCTTGCCGCGGGCGCGGGCCGCGCGGTCCAACTCGAGCGTCACGCTCATCTTGCCGATCGCGCAGTCCGACCCGACCGAGTGCACGACCCGCAGGCCGGCAGGGCGGGCGTACGGGCCGCCCGGCACCGACAGGTCGGACGGGCTGGTGCGCAGGTCGCGCAACCTGACGCCGGCCCGCTGCGCCGCGCCCACGAGGGCGGCGTCGTCGCTGAGCACGGTGTGCAGCCCCGCCTCGACGTCGAGGCCGAGTGCCATCGCCTCCTCCAGGGCGGCCCGCCACTCTGGGGCGAGCGCACCGCCGAGCGGGGCGACCCCGATGAGCAGCGTGGTCGCGCCAAGCGCGGCAGCCTCCGCCACGGTCGCGACGACCGGCACCGGCGAGGCGACGTACGGCACCACCTGCTCGGCAGTGCGGCCAGCCTGCGTCGAGTCGACGACGGCGACCACCTCGCGGGAGGCGTAGCGCACGACGCCGTGGCCGGTCTTGGCGTTGCTCGTCGCCCACAGGCCCTCCGCGAAGACGGCGAGCCGGTCCGTCACCGCTCCTCCACGCCGAGACCCGGGGCGTCCGGCGGCACGACCCGGCCGTCACGCAGCTCGAGCGGCGCGTACCGGCTGCCGGAGATGAGCAGCGCGCCGTCGAGGTCGACGTGGTCGGCGAGCGAGGCCATGGCGGCGGCCTGCGCGATCCCCAGCTCGGACTCGATCATGCAGCCGACCATGACAGCCAGGCCGTGCGCGCGGGCGACCTGCACCGCGCGCACCGCCTCGCGGATGCCGCCGGTCTTGGACAACTTGAGGTTGACGCCGTCGGCGAGCCCGGCCACCTCGGCGACCGCCCGGGCGTCCTTCACCGACTCGTCGAGGAACACCGGCAACCGGTCGGGCAGCTCGCGCAGCTGGCGGTAGCCGTCGATGTCGGCGACTGGGAACGGCTGCTCGACGTACTCGACGCCGAGGGTGCGCAGCTCGGGCATGAGCTCGCGGGCGGTCTCGTACGTCCAGCCCTCGTTGCCGTCGATGCGCAGCCGGGCGGCGGTGTGGGCGCGTACGGCGCGCAGCCGCTCGAGGTCGTCCGTACCGCCGACCTTGACCTTGAGGACCTCGAAGCCCTTCGCCTCCTCGACCCGTTCAACCGTCCCGTCGACACTGTCCAGGCCGATGGTGAACGAGGTCGGGGGCAGCACGGGTGACAGCCCCAGCAGGCGCCAGACCGGCACGCCGAGCCGGCGCCCTACCCAGTCATGCAGCGCGCCGTCGAGCGCCATCTTCGCGCCGGTGCTGCCGGGCAGCCCCGCCAGCCGGGCGCCGATCTCCTCGAGCGCGAACGGGTCCTCGCCGAGGGCCCGGCGCACCTCGTCCGAGCCGACGAACGCGAGCATGGACCTCGGCGTCTCGCCCCAGTAGTCCACCGGCGCCCCCTCGCCGTGCGCGACCAGGCCGTCGTGCTCGAGTTCAACGGTCAGGACCGGCTCGTCGTCCTTCGAGGACCCGGAGATCGAGAACGTGCGGGTCAGGTGCAGGGTGTCGATCCGCGCCGACAGCCGCACGTCAGAGGACCTTCGACAGGAATGCCTTGGTCCGCGGGTGGCTCGGCGCCCTCAGCAGGTCCCGAGGTGTCCCGGCCTCCAGGATCAGCCCGTCGTCCATGAACACGAGCGAGTCGCCCGCCTCTCGGGCGAAGCCCATCTCGTGGGTCACCACCACCATCGTCATCCCTTCGGCGGCGAGCTGCCGCATCACGTCCAGGACCTCGCCGACGAGCTCGGGGTCCAGCGCGGACGTCGGCTCGTCGAAAAGCATCAGCTTGGGCTCCATCGCCAGGGCGCGGGCGATCGCGACCCGCTGCTGCTGGCCACCGGACAGCTGCACCGGATAGGCCGTCGCCTTGTCGCCCAGCCCGACCCGGTCGAGCAGCCCGAGGGCCCGCTCCCGCACGGTCACCTTCGCCTCGCCCTTGACCCGCAGCGGGGCCTCCATGACGTTCTCGAGCGCGGTCAGGTGCGGGAACAGGTTGAAGCGCTGGAAGACCATGCCGATGTCGCGGCGCTGCGCGGCGACTTCCTTCTCCTTCAGCTCGTGCAGCCGGCCGCGGTGCTCGCGGTAACCGACGAGCGTGCCGTCGACGTACAGCCGGCCAGCGTTGACCTTCTCCAGGTGGTTGATGCAGCGCAGGAAGGTGGACTTGCCGGACCCGGACGGGCCGATGATACACAGGACCTCCTTGGGCGCGACCTCGAGGTCGATGCCCTTGAGCACCTCGACCCGGCCGAAGGACTTGCAGACCTCCTGCGCGCGGACCATCGGCGTCGCGCTCACCCGTGCGGCATCTCGACGGACGGGACCACCGCGTGGTGCGACAGCCGGGCCAGCAGCCCCCGGCCCCCACCGGCGGAGTCACGGGTCGCGCCCCGTCCGTAGTGCCGCTCGATGCGGGTCTGGGCGACCATGAGCACGCTGGTCATCGCGAGGTACCACAGGCTCGCCATGATCAGCATCGGGATGATCTGGTACGTACGGCTGTAGATGTTCTGAGTGCGGAAAAGCAGCTCGTAGTACGGGATGTAGGCGACGAGCGACGTTGTCTTGAGCATCGAGATCGTCTCGTTGCCGGTCGGCGGGACGATGACCCGCATCGCCTGCGGCAGGACGATGCGGCGCAGCGTCGTCGAGCGGCTCATCCCCAGCGCCGAGGCTGCCTCGGTCTGCCCCTCGTCGACCGACAGCAGCCCGGCCCGGACGATCTCCGCCATGTAGGCGCCCTCGTTGAGGCCGAGGCCGAGCAGCGCGGCCACCAGCCCGGGGACCAGCGTGTTCGTGCTGCTGCTGACGAGCTCGGGACCGAAGGGGATGCCGAGTGACAGCCGGGGGTAGAGCGCGCCGAGGCTCCCCCAGATGATCAGCTGGACGAGCACGGGGGTGCCGCGGAAGACCCAGATGTAGACCCAGGCCGCGCCGGAGACGAGCGGGTTCGGCGAGAGCCGCATCACGGCGAGCAGGATGCCGAGCACGACCCCGACCAGCATCGACACGACGGTCAGCATGAGCGTGGTGCGCACGCCGTTGAGGATCTGGGGGCTGAAGACGTACTGGCCCTGCTCCGACCAGCCGAACCGCTGGTTGGCGAAGACCGTGTGGACGACCATCGCCAGCAGGACGGCGACGACGACCGCCGCGACCCATCGGCCGGGGTGCCGCACGCCGACCGCGCGGATGACCTCCGGTCGCTGCCGTCGTGCCGGGTCGATGGTCACCGCGCTGGTCATGGCGTGCTCGGTCTCAGGTCTGGTTGGTCTGGATCGTGGTGACAGCGAGCTTGGTGAGGCCCCACTTCGACAGGATCTGCTGGTAGGTGCCGTCCTTGACGACCGCTGTGAGCGCGTCGGCGATCACCGGGGTCAGCGGTCCGCCCTTGGGGAGCGCGACCCCGGTCGGGGCGGCGCCGTACTGGTCGCCGAGCTGCTCGACCTGGCCCTTGGACTGCGCCACGGCGTAGGAGATCACCGGCGAGTCGGCCAGCATGGCGTCGTCCTTGCCGGAGATGACCGCGGTCGTCGCGTCGGTCTGCAGCTGGTACTGGTCGATCGTGATCGCGGGCTTGCCCGCGGAGGTGCACTGCTTGTCACGCGCGTCGATGTCATCGACCTGGGTCGTCGCCTTCTGCACGGCGACCTTCTTGCCGCAGGCGTTGTCCTTGTCGACGCCGGCCCGGTTGCCCGGCTTGACCGCCCAGAGCGTGCCGTTGCTCAGGTAGTTGACGAAGTCGACGGTCTTCATGCGGTCCGCGGTCGGTGTGAAGGAGGAGAAGCCGAGGTCGTACTTGCCGGAGGCGATGCCCGGGATGATCGAGTCGAACGGCGAGTTGACGAAGCTGATCTTGACCCCGAGCTTGGCGGCGACCGCGTTGCCGAGGTCGACGTCGAAGCCCTCGATCGTCTTGCCGTCAGCGCTGACGCTCTCCATCGGCGGGTAAGAGGCGTCGGTGCCGCTCTTGATGACGCCGGCGCTCTTGATGCTCGCGGGCAGCCGGGCCGCCAACGCGCTGTCCACGCTGCCGGTGGCAGCCCCGGTCGAGCCTCTCGAGCTCGAGGTGGTGCCTGCCGAGGTGCTGCTGCCGCCGCAAGCGGCGAGGAGGAGCGCACCGGCTGACAGGGCCACGACAAGAGCGGTGGAGCGGGACACGCGGGCAGGGACGGACACGGCGCGCCTCCAGGCACATCGGATCTCTGCATCTTGGCACTTCACGGCGGGCTGTGGACCACATCCGTGGCAGGTCGGCCGGGTGGTGTCGCCGCGCCGGGGCCCGTCCCGGCTATCGGCGCGTACTGGGGACGCCGCGCTGTGGCCGTGTCGGTAGAGCCCCGCGCCCTCACGACGACCTCCAGCAGCGCCGGTCTTGACCTGGGAGCGGGTGGGTGCCCACCTCCACCTTGGTACGGAGGTCAAGATCTTGATAGTTCTGGTGGTGGTGGGCGGCCGGCCGTAGGCGGTCAGGCTCAGCGTCAGGACGAACTCGCTGGCCAGGGCCCTGGACGTCCTGCCAAGCCACGTGTGCGGCCGGCCGCAGGTCCAGGCCGACGCCGGAGACTTCGATGCCGCGCTGGCCGTCGCCGCCGAGCAGCTGGGCTGCGATGTCGCGGTCCCCGCCAAGCGCAACAGCGCGGCCTGGCGGGCCTGCGCAGCGATCGGCGGGACCGACTGGAAGCCCGCCTAGACGGTATGGAGGTGCCCGGGTTCGGGCCGGGGCCTCACGCGCAAGGTTGTCGTGGGTTGCCGGTCGGGGTGACCGTGGCCGGTAGTGCCTACATTGCGGAGGCCTCGGTGGAGCGTGAGCGTACGAGCGTCGGTCTGGATGTGCACGCACGGTCGGTGGTGGCGTGCGGCATCGACGACGACACGGGTGAGTTGTTCCGGGCCCCGCTGGTTCCGGACCCTGAGGTGATCTTGGGCTGGTTGGGTCAGCTGCCGCCCCCGGTGGCGATGGTCTACGAGGCCGGGCCGACCGGGTACGGGCTGGCCCGGTTCCTGCGCACTCGCCACCTTCGGTGCCTGGTGGCGGCGCCGAGCAAGATGCAGCGGCCCTGCGGGGACCGGATCAAGACCGACAGCCGGGATGCGTTGCTGCTGGCCCGGTTGCTCCGGCTCGGGGAGATCGTGGAAGTGGCGGTCCCGACGCTGGCACAGGAGGCGGCCCGCGACCTGGTGCGGGCCCGGGAGGACGTCCGGGGCGATCTGATGCGGGCCCGGCATCGGCTTTTCAAGCTGCTGCTGCGGCAGGGGATCGTCTACTCGGACGGAAAGGCCTGGACGGGAGCGCATCAGGAGTGGCTGCGCCGGCAGCACTTCGACAGCCCCGCGCTGACAGTCGCCTTCGACAGTGCGCTGGAGACGGTGCTGCTCACCGCGGACCGCCGGGACCGGCTGGACAAGGCGATCCTCGAGCTGGCCGCGGACCCGCTGGCAAGACCCTGCGCGACCGGTGGGACCTGGCGCCCGCCGCCGCCCGGGTCCGCGGCGACCAGGACAACCGCAGGCTGCACGAGCGCTGGGTCAAGCTCCTCCAGCGGCGCAAGCGCAGCACCGTCGCGAATGTCGCGATCGCCCGCGAGCTGGCCGGCTGGTGCTGGTCGCTGGCCGTCATGGACTGACAGCAGCCCTCCTGAGCTGCTTCCTCGACCCGGGGCTGGTGGCAGCGCGAGGAGTGATCCGCGATTCAGCTATGAGCCGACCATCCGGTCGACGCTCGGTCCTGGACACGCGGCCGCGCTCCTGCCGAACCACCGTCCTGCGGTAACCAACCCGCGCATATCAGCATGACCGTGCGTCGACCACGACACGCTCACCAGCACCGAACGAGGAAGCACGAAGCGCCGCTGGACCACGTTTGGACTGCCGGTAGCTTCTCGGACTTCTCTCCCCAAGTAGG
>ENA-OFCD01000456-OFCD01000456.1-metagenomes-genome-assembly--contig:-NODE-456-length-26020-cov-4.174735_pt1 | contig 26020 bp, 24 predicted proteins | sample MGYA00153392_OFCD01 | MGnify analysis MGYA00153392
GCAGACCCAGGCGACATCATCCCGCTAGAAGACGAAGAGCACGTCGCCGCTTGAGCTCCGCCGTCGGCCCTCAGCCATCCAGTCGAACCCACCTCGCGTCCGTTTACTTCGTCGCACTCGTGCTCGCGTACCAGCTCTGACTGGCGAACGGCCTCAGAAACATGCCGTCTTTTCGAACCTCGATGCCGACGTTCGAGCCCGATGTGGTGACCAATGCGGCGCCAGACTTGCCACTCGGCGCCGATCGATAGTGGGCAGTCACTTCGACGGTGTCTCCAATCAAGCGAACATCGGAGACCGCGAGCTCGTTCGCCTTTTCGTGCAATCGAGCACTGAAGGTGAATCCTTGTTTGCCGACGAGCCCGACGACGATGCCCGGCGCGGCCATGAGTGCGAGGGGAAGCTGGGCGTCGCGCGCCTTGCCAGCGACGACCATGGAGACCTCTCCGCTGCCCACGCCGATCTCGCACGGTGAGGCGGTGCCGTTGATCCAATAACCGGTTTGGTCACCGGTCTGTAAATCGTGTAAGTCGAACCGAGCGAGAGAGAGTGTGGCCTTGCTCTTGTCGAAGTCGTAACTCTTCAGCGTGAGATCGATCTTCCCACCCCCGTGCACGAGCGCCTTACCGGCTTGCATCGATACGCCGGCGAGCGTCGAGACGAGCGTCCCCGACGCGTTGTTGGCGCGAGCGTCTCCGTGCAATGCGAACACTGCGGAGCCGGCATAAAATGGGGCCTCGGTGCCCAGGTAGCCATCCAGCGACTTGAGGTCTGCGACGCGGCCGGACGGCATGTCGACGTGCGCGCTCCAGGGATGCAGCGGCGCCGCGAGGTCCGTATTCGCTAGCGTGACGACCGCCCCAATGAGGTCGGCGCCGAGCACTGACGTGGTGTCGTGATGAACGGAGACACCGTACGACTCGAGGGCGACAGTCATGGCTCTCCCTACGCGCGCATGAGCGATCGAAGTGCCGCTCGACCAAGTCCGACCGAGCCAGGCCGTCCAGCCGTCGAAGCGCATGTCCGCGCGACTCCCGTGTTCCAGCACGCCTGCGCGAAGCTGCGCGGAGACTTCCACTGGACCGCCGCCGCCCGTGAACGCGAGCACGGGCGCGGTGAGCGAGTCGATCCAGACCAAATCCGTCAATCGCGCCTTGCCCACTATTCTGCAATCGATGTTGCGAAAGACTTCGGTGCCATTGGGGACGCGCGGATCGAACTCGGCGATGGCCGCGCGAACCTCGCCGTGAATGTCATCGGCGAGGCGCTTGGGCCCTACGTCGACCGCGCCTCGAGCCATCGTGATCTCGGTCGGGTCGAGCCGTATGGCCCGTAGCGGCTTGAAATAGAGGCCGCCAGCGACGTGGATTCCACCCTTATCGGTATAGTGCAGCGTGTCGACCCACACCTCGCGCACGTCGTCGGCGACCACGTCATCGAGCTCCGCACTCCATAGGTTGTAGTTCTCGTCCGTCAACTCTGGGACTGGCGGCCCCTTCAACGGCGGATTCGGCAAGCCCTCGATCGGCGGGAGCGCCGCGAGATAATCGGCAGTCGGAGCGGCGACCTTGAAGCGTATTCTGACCGAAACGCCCTTGGCTTTCGTGTCGAACATTCGCAGGCGACGATCCAAGAAGTCCGTGAAGCCGAACCCGGTGGAGGCCTCGTCCGCGGTGATGCGCCACTCGACGGCGCTGTCCTCCCCGCGCACCGCGAAGCCGGTGGTGTGGACTCGCATGAACCAGAGCGAATAGGCCGATGCCCACTCGAGCCGGACGTGCTCGGGCTCCGCCGCGTTCAAAATCTTCTGCCCGAGACCCGTGAGGAGCAGCAGATTGATGATCAGCAAATACGCCACATACGTGCCAAACACCGCGATGAGAACACGCCGCCCGACCCAAGTCGCCTTTGCGCGATTGACTTTCACTGACTCTCGAGTTGCACGCCACGTACCCGCGCAATCCGCACGATCTGCGCCCACTCGGTGAGGCAAAACCCCACGACGTGGCGAGCTTGATCGGGAGCCGTGCGCGCCGGTCGGTGGGCCGCTAGGTGCCGGTCTGTTTGCGCTTCGCGATTCGAGTGACGAAGTTCCTCAGAAGCAACGGACCGTGTTGCCCATCGGTGATCGCGTCGTGGATTCGATCGAACGGGAGGCCCTCTTCGCGGATGACGGGCTCGCGGGCTCTCACGTAGCCGCGCATCACGTCGCCATCGATCTCTGGATGGAATTGCACGCCCCAGGCCGACTCTCCGACGCGATACGCGGCGTGTCGCTCCAGCGAAGTAGACGCGAGGAGCGTGGCGCCTTCGGGCAGACGCGTGACCGTGTCCACGTGAGTCGCGTTGACCTCAAGCTCACTTGGGAGGCCCAAAAACAGCGCGTCTCGTGACGCTTCGGGCAAGAGCTTCACGCGCACGGTCCCGATCTCGCGACCGCGCGGGTTCCTCTCGACGTTGCCTCCGAGCGCTTGCGCGAGCAGCTGGTGGCCGAAGCAGATGCCCAAGAGCGGTCGCTCACGCTGCACCGCAGCGCGCAGGTAGTCCTCCGCGCGTAGCATCCACGGCGCGCGCTCGGTGACGCTCGCGGACGAGCCCGTCACGATGATCGCCGAGCCGTGCATCACGTCAGGCAGCGGGGCGTCCGTGCGCGCATCGTGCTCCTTGAACTCGCCGTCCCACGCGGCTCCGATGTGGTCGGCAATCCACTTCAGGAACTGGCCGCGACTGGCGGCAACCTCGGGCATGGCGTCTCCCGTGCGCAACACGATGATCGGCATCCCCTCAATCTTAGCGCCCACGCGTGTGAGCGCTCCGTGTTATTGATTCGGCATAATTTCGCCATGTCCAGCGCTGATCGACCGACCTCCTTTTGGCTCCGTCTCCTGCGTGAGCGGCGCGAGCGCATGTATGACGAGAGCCTCGATCTCTCGACGCCCATCGAGTGGGACAGCCCCGCCGAGCAAGAGAGCGCGATCGCGTTCTTCAATGCGGCGTTTCGCGCGGAGGAGTCCGGACTTCGTCAAGCGCACGAGCTCGCGGACGACGTGGCCAAGTGGGGCCCCGAGCTCGCCGAGTGTTTGAAGCTCTACGGCGACGAAGAGGGCTGGCACCGGGAGCTGCTCACCGAGTTCCTCACGTACATCGGCGGAGACGTTCGCCCGATGGGGCCGACCACCAGCACGTTCTACAAGCTGTACGCGCGCGCCGAGCGCATGGACACGATCGTGCTGACGAACCTCATGTTCGAGACGATCGGCTCCACCACCTATCGCCTCGCACTGCGCACCGCCAAGCCGCGCAAGCAGATCAAGCAGATGTTGACGATCCTCACGCGAGACGAGTCGTTCCACGTCCCGCTCAATGTCCACTTCCTGAGACGGGTCCAGGAGCACGAGGGTAACAAGGCCTCGCGCATTCAGCTCCGCGCGATCTATCACTTGCTGACGGCAGCTCTCGTCGCGTCATCGGCCGCGAGCCGGCGGCGCGCGAAAACTTTCGATCACATCCCATTCGAGACCTTGTCTCGCGCGTATGCCCAACAGCTCGGCAAGCTCTTCGCGCATGCAGACGATCTCGGGTTCGTCCCGAGCCGATTGCTTCTTGCCACCGTGGGTTTACGCAAGCGCGACCTCGAGGGTTATGAAGACTTGGTGAGCGCAGACGCCGCGGAAGCTGCGGCGGATCGATCGCGCGTCGTCGTCGAGGCGCTATAAACCGATCGTGCGTGAGAGCTCGGACCTGCGGCGCTTCGATGTCAGTGGGCTCGATCTGCTGATGTGCATGGACGCGACGACGGCGCACAAGCATGTTCCGCTCAGGGCCTCGATGAAGCAGCCGGCTCCGTTGCAGGAGGCCGAGAAAGCCGGCCGATTGCTTCGCCGCATACGCTCGGCGTACGCACCGCACACTCTCGCTCACGGAGATCGGGTTTCTTCGCTTTGTCTTCGCGGCGGTTCTCGGCGAGTACTCCTCGCAGCAGGAACTCAACCTATACGTCGCCCCCTACGCACGTCGGCAGGACTTCGCCGACTTGGCGAAACGACTCGAGCGCTTGATCCGAACGTCGCCATCACAAGTCAGCTGACCAGGACCGGTCTTGGCCCTCAATGAATGAATCAGCGCGGAAGTCTCACAATGAGACCCGAATGCTCATCGGCGAAGAACACTCCGCTCGAGTCGACGGCGAGCGCTGACGGCAGTTGGTCCACATAAGAGACCGTGTCGAACGTTCCGCCGTCCAGGCCGGAGCGATTCACTTCGCGCGTGAGCTCTTCGGTCCAGAACATCTCGCTACCATTCAAGACGATCTCTCCGGGCAGGCCGCGCGACACCTCGAGTTCTTTCATGGCACCGCCCGCGGTGGGCATCACGAGCACACGACCGCCGCGCGACTCCGTGAAATAGAGTGAAGGTCCGAGGACGGCGACGCCCCACGGTTGATCGAACCCCTTTGCGAGCGTCTTCGCTACACCCCCGCAGCCCGCGCGTGCGCACGTCACGATCGAGCCCGCGTAGTCCAACGCCACATAAGCGTTCGTGGCATCGAGCGCGATGCGCGCGGGATAATCGAGATTGGTCGCGAGCGAAGTGACCGCGCCGTTCACACTCTTATGGAGCTCTCCATCTGCGAAATAATGATCTGTGAACGTGCCGTTCTCGAGGAAGTAAAGCTCGCCCGCATCCCACACGACGTCCGCGACGCGCCGCAAATTGCTCGCGATGACGCTCGGCGTCCCGCCGGTCACGGGGATCGTCACGACCGCGCCGTCCAGAAAGTACGGCGGGCCCCCATACTCACCCCACGCGACAACTCCGTTCGCGACCGCGATGCGATGCGGATGAGGTCGTCCAGTCGCCAGCACCTCTGTCGCTCCACCGAGCTTGGGGACACGATTGACCGAACCCGTCGCTGCGCATGTATAGTACACATATTGCACGCTGAGCGCGAGACCGAACGGGTAACACGAGTTGTCTTGCAGGAGCGTGACGCGACCCGGATCGAGAGGCGCCGCATCGACGACCGGTAACGCGTCGAGGACTGCGGCGTCGTGCGGCGGCGAGTTACTCGTGACGAGCCCGCTTCCGCAGCCGATCAGCAAAAACGCGATCGCGTATCCTGTCGTACTCACCACGGGGAAGATCGTACCATCGCGCCGGTGCGACGCTCTTCCAACGCCGTGCTTCTCGCGCTCGCGCTCTTGTATGCGGCGCAGGGCGTGCCCTTCGGGATTGCGAGCGAGTATCTCCCGGTCGCGCTCCGCCAGCAGCACTACTCGCTCGGCATGATCGCGGCGGTGGGGTGGCTCCAGCTGCCTTGGTACTTGAAGGTGCTCTACGCGCACGTCGCCGATCGCCCTGAAATAAGGCCCATCTCGAGACAAGTTTTGCTCGTGCTGCAGTTCGCGCTCTTCGTGGTGCTGACGGGCTTCGCGATCCACTCCTTCGCCGAAGCGCCGAGGCTGTGGTTCGTCCTCACGTTCTTGGCTGCGCTGTTCGCGTCTACTCAAGACATCTTCGTGGACTCTCTCGCGGTGCGCGCGCTCGCCGCCTCGCAGCGCGGGTTCGGAAACACGGCGCAGATCGCGGGGTACCGCTTGGGCATGCTCGCGGGAGGCGCGGGCCTCTTGCTCTTGATCGCGCCTCTCGGCTCACGGCGCGCTGTGCTGGTCTGCTCGTCGTTCGTGCTCGTCACGGCCGTGTGCGCGTTCGCGCTCCGAGATACCGGCGGTGAATCAGAAGCGCCGACCTCACGGGCCGAGCGCAGGCTCGCTGCACGCGCGCTCTTCAAACACATGGTGAGCGCGGCTGCGCGTCCTGTCGTCCTGCTCGCGCTCACTTACAAGTTGGGCCTCCACATGGCGGCCTTCTTGATCAAGCCGATAGTCGTAGATGCGCATTGGACCGAGACGGAGATCGGCTATGCCGTGGTCACTGCAGGGACGACTGCGGGTCTCGTCGGCGCAGTGGCGGGAGGCGCTCTCCATCGCTTGGTGCACGAGCGAAAGGCCCTCGCGTTCGGAGCAGTCATTCAATCTCTCGTATGCGTGCCGTTGTGGTTCGCGCATGCGCTCGGCGCCCCGCACGGGTGGACCACTGCGGCAATCGTCGCCGAGCACTTCGTCACCGGTGTGGGCACTACCGTATTGTTCGCCGCGCTGATGAGTGCGACGCGAAAGAGCGACGCTGGGTTGCACTACACGCTGCTCACGAGCGCCAACGCCGTCGCGATCGGGGTGGGCTCGACGCTCGGAGGCCTGCTCGCTGACAGACTCGGCAAAGGAGCCGTGCTCGCGATTGCGGCAATTTTGTGTCTCGCGCCGCTCTACCTCGTCACCAAGTGGGATGGCGCGATGAAGGCGAGCGCAGACGAACCGTGAAGTTCGCTACTAATAGCTATGCGAGGTCCCATCTTGGTGGTGTGCTCGCCACTCACTTGCAGATCGACAGAGACGACGCCTTCGCGCACTCCTGGCTGCAGCAGTCCGAGCCATAAGCGCATGACGCGCCGGACTTGAGGCAGTTGCCTGGCTTTGGCGTGATCCCTCCGCACGTGCTCGACGACGCGTTGCACACGCCGACGCAACAATCGAATGCAGACTTGCACGGAGCGCCGCCTGGACTGCATGCACCTGCGTCGGCGGGTCGTGCCGGAGACACACACACTGGGCCGAGCGGACCCGTCTGGCAGTTCGCGCTGCAGCAACTGCTCGGATCCGCGCAGCTGGAGCCGATCGCCAAGCAGCCATTCGGTGGGATGTTGCCGAAGCACACGTTGGCTTGGCAGAGGCCCGCGCAGCAGTTTCGATCTTGAGTGCAGAAGCCCTGCGAGGCGACGCACGCGGGCGGGTTCGCCGGCTTTTGTTGGCAGTAGGATCCTGCGCCTTGCAACAAGCAGTAGCCGGTGCAGCACTCGGCGTCGCTCGTGCACTCGTAGCCCTTCTGGGTGAGCGTGCACGGACCCGCGGCTTGCTGCGCCGAGCACGCACCGAACATACCCAAAGCGGCAATCGCGACGAATAGCTTCTTCACAGCGCGAGATTGTAGCTCACCAGAGCGCGAACGCGCCGTCGAACGAGCGCACGTGATATTCGAGCATCAAGCCGAGCGTGCGCTCGCCCGTGTCGAGAGCGTTGACGCCGCCATAGACGCTGAAGGTGACGTTGGGAGACGCCCAGAAATCGATCGCTGCGCGCGGCATCAACGCGCCACTCGCGGCGCTTCCTATGTAGTCGCCTGCGGTGCTGTGCACGTTGAGCGACGTCACGTTGCCGGCCGCGAGGCCCTCCAACCTCAAGGACACGCGGCCGAGCGGGATGCGCAAACCTGCGAACACACCACCATGAAACAAGACCGTGTTCACCGCCGCTTCGGAGCCCGTGAAATTCTGCGGGACTTTTGCGACCATCGCATTGAAATCGGCGATCTGGTTGTGCCCGAGGCCGAGGCCAAACTCGGCGCCGATGTAGATCCAGCTCCACACGAAGGCTTCCATACGGAGGTTGAAGCCCGCGGTGCCGAAGGCCGTCGAGCCGAGCTTGTCGCCGGGAATCGTGAACGCATTGGGATCGTGCTTGCCTTGTTGAAATCTGAAGTTCAATCCGTTGGGATCGAACGTTTGATAGGGGAACGTCAGCGCGAGCGCGATGGGCCATCGACGCTCGAGCGCCCAGCCGTCACCGAAGCGGTGGCACTTCTCGTAGCCGACGATGTCGCTCACCTCGACGCAGCCTTTGGCTTGCGCGAGAGACTCGAACGCGAGCGCCGCGCAGCACGTCGACGCAACAATGGCGACCTTCGTCATCGCGTGCTTCATCGATTCTCCTGTTCGATCGCGCCCACCGGATCCGGCGAAGGCGCGTAGAGGCACACGGGCGAAGGTGCCGCTTGCTTCGCGTCGGGTGAGATGCGGGACACGTCGATGCAGATGACGTGCGTCGCGTTCAGCGAGCCGTGCACGTCGATGCGCAGTCGCTCGGTGCCGTCTGCGAGCGCGTCGAGCTGATAGGGAACGATCTCATTTCTCGGATCGTAGAGGTCGACGGGGCGCTCGGCACCGCTCTCGTCGCGACTGGTGATGCGGAGGTCACGGAGGTTCACCGCGGTGTCGCGCACGCAGTGATTCCTCAGGCTCACGTCGAGCAAGAGGCTCGAGTCGCTCGTGAGCGACGTCTCTCGATCGAGCGAGAATCCAAGCTCGGCACACCCGAGCACGCGCACCGCTTGGTCACGCTCGAACGCCGTGCGATCCCACCGTGTGGGCGGACGTCCCCAGAACGTGGGCGAGCATGCCCACGCGAGGAGCGCCGCAGCTACCAGGAGACCTCGATACATCGCGATCAGCATAAAGCAAGCGACGGACCACTCAGGAGCGGCGCGAACGCGTGGCGTGTCCACCCAGCATAGTGAGCATGCGATGCGGCCGGGGGTCCTTCGCTGCGCTCATCAGAATGACAACCCGTTCCGGCAAGCCACTCGAGGCGCTACGACCCAGCGCCCTGCCCTACGTGGGTCACTGTGCCTTGCCGAGATCGACGAACGCATGGTCGGCCATCACCACGCACGGACGGTCCTCTATCGTGAGCTTGCCCGAGCCGTCGTGATCGATGATCTGCAGCTTGCCCATCCCATAGCCCATCGGCCCGCGCGAGTAGTAGTTCGCTTGGAGCTTGTACGGAGCTGCGCGTGAGGCGCGCGCGCCGGCGATGGTGAAGCACTCCGGGCCGTAGCCCGTCGTGATGTCCGCGTAGAGTTCACCGCCGGAGGCCAGGTGCTTGCTCTGGTAGTAGGCGTGATTGCCTTTGGCGTCGTAGATGTGAAAGTCGACGTCGTTCGCGTCCGTCTCCCAGTTGAGTACGAAGCGCAACGAGGGTTTGTCCTCGACCTTGGCGCCGGCGGCCGTGATCTTGCCGAGGATCTCGTCACGGCGCTCGGGCGCGGACTTGATCCACGCGGCGCCGATGAGGCCGACGTCCTCCTTGAGAATGCGCGGAACTCCGATGTAGCGATCCGCGAATGTCTTGTTCGAAGCGGCGACTGCGACACTAAACGCCTTTTCGTAGTTGCCATTCTTCACGTACGCGTAGGCGAGCAGTCGATGACTGGACGGGTGGTCGGGTCGCTGCAAGAGCGCCTTTTCATAGGTGTCCGTACTGAGCTCGCGCGCGGTCGCGGTGTCCAAGCGATCGAGCCGCTCGCCCGCGAATCTACGCTGATCGGCGCGGCTGGAGAACAAGTCGATGATCGATCCGTAGGCACGCGCGGCGAGCGCGTTGTCCTTACTGGCCTCGGCGACTTCGCCGAGCGCGACGAGCGCCAGCACGTCTCCGGGGTCGTTCGCGTGCCAGTCATCCGCAGTCTTCTTCGCGGCAGGCAGGTCCTTCGCAGCGAGCGAATCCATCACCGTTTGGAATTTGCCCGAATAGGGATTAGCGGCCGCCGGTCGCTCGCCGCCACCCATCGAGCCACCGGAGGATTCGCCGGGAGTGAAGTTGATCGGAAAGACCACGTTGGCGTCGCTCGCGCTGCTTGGGAACGTGAGCGCATCGAACCCGTGGACGACGCACGCGACGACTCCCGAGTCCGACAGGGACGAGCCCGCGTCGGAGCTGCCTTTGACGGTGCCCGTGGCCGTGATGGTGAACTGCACACTCACGCGTCCCTCGAGCGCGGGGTTTCGAGTCAGTCCGCTCTCGTAGCAGAGCCTGAAGCGTCCGAAGTTCTGCCGCACGATTCGCGCAATCACGGCCGCGTCGAGCGCGCCGCTCGTGGAGACGGTCCCCTGTCGAAGAGACGGCGATCTGGCCGAGTGCGAGCCGCCCAATCGGCCGTGTCCGTTGCCGAACCCTTGACCCGTGCCGATCCCCGCGCCGTGACCGATCGTGCCGATATTGCCGAGACCGATGCCCCCGCTTCTACCGCCGCCGCCCTCGCCGACTCCCGTGAGCCCGAGCCCGCCTTGACCGAACGAGTCGCCGATCTCTTCACCCAAAATGTTGCCACGGGTGCTCGTCCCATCGACGTCGGCGCCGCTCGTGTCCAGCGCCCCAAGGATGCCGAACTCGCTCGCCTCCCTGAGCGCGGCACTTCTCTCTTCGCTCGGCTTGTTTTCGTTACTCGGCACGTCTGTGACGACAACCCCTGGAGCGTCGCCCCTGGGGTCGCTCGGCACGTTCCGATGCAGCAAGGTGATCTCGCCGCCGTCGACGCTCAAAATGTCCGCCAGGGCGTGCCGATCGATCTTGAAGCGCGCGTAGTCGTACTCGGACTCGAGCACGAGCATCGCGGTGAACGGGCTCGTCACGCGGTGCTTGATTGACAAGTCCACGATCTGTTTCTTGAGCGCTTCGGTGTCTGCTTTGGGCGCCGCGGCGTCGTCGAGCAGGCTCTGGACCTTCGCGCTCGCCCACGCGCGATCGAGCAGCGGCTTGCTCGCCGCCGTCAGGTTCGGCGTGACCGTCTGCCCACCGACGTCCACCTTCACGACAGCGTCCTTGCCGACCTGCGCGTAGACCGTGCGCTCGTCTCCGGGCTGCACGCCGTCCAGATCATGAGGCCAATACCAAGTAGCGTTCTGGACGATAATCGGGATATTGGACTGCGTGGGTCGGGTGAGACGGAGCTGGAGGCTGCGCGCATCGAGCTGACCGTCTGCGACCACTCCGTCTTCCTTGAGGCCCGAAGTGACGAGTCGGCGGAGGCCCGCGTCGTCGCGAATCCCACCGACGGTGATCGCGTCGAGCCGAGTGACTGACACGTCTCCGAGCGCCTTCGCGGCCGCGAGAATGTCGTCGCTTTCCGTCTGGCCCGCCGTGGCGACACCGTCCGTGATCAACACCACGCGCTCGTAGGATCCGTTCTTCGCCTCGGCTTTTGCCCATCCCAGCGCGTTGACCAAGTTCGAGGCGCCGAGAGCGCGACGCTGCTCGAGCTTGCCGCGCTCGGTCGCGCCGTACGCCTTGGCCTCGCCTTCGTAGATGAGACCCACGTCTTGATCGAAGCCGGCGACGGCGACCTTGCCGTGATCGGTCGCGCCCGCGATCGTCTGAATGACGCGCTCCACCGTGTCGAGCTCGTCGGAGAACCCGAGCGCACGAGATGCGCTGGTGTCCACCAACACGACGACCGAGGACGGACTGCGAGGCGCGACATCGGCGAGCACGGGTCTGACTCGCATCAGCACCAAGTCGTCGGCGCGCAGACCTTCCGACGGCGGTGTCCCCGCGAGCTCGAGATCGTCCGGAGTCGTGTGCTCTTTGTGGAACGCGAGCTCCGGCGTGCGGCTCCCGGCCCTGGAAATGGACACTTCCATCGTGTCCAGCTCCGGCAATCCGCGTAGTGGTAGTTGGTAGTTGCCGCCCGAATCGATCTCTTGCGAATAGGCAACTACGAGCTCTTTGATTCCGTGCGCCGGGATCGGAAACACACGCGCGGAGAACTCACTGCCGGCGGCCTGCTCGAGGAGCGCGGGGTCCTGCTTGCGATGCAAGAAGTCCTCGTACACGCGCCGGGCGCTCGCGAGCTCGACGATCTCGCCCTCTTGCCACCCGTGGTCCGTCTTCATCGCGAACCGACTGAGCGCCGCACCTTGGGGAACCGTGAAGCGGAAGGTCCCCTCGAGCGTGCGATCGGAGGGGTTCTGGAACGCCATCCGCAGCTCCGTCAGCGCGAGCGGCTGCTGTACGACTGCGTGGGCCGTGAGCGAGGTGAGTTTGAGACCGGTGCCGTCTCCGGCCGTCAAGCGCACCCGAGGCTCGGGGTGCGGCGCGCGCATTAACGTCATCCCGAGGGCGGGGGGAAGGGCGGGCGGACCGATTGAGGGAGTGACCACGGCGGGCTGCGATCGGCACGAAGCGGCGGCGACCACGACGGCGAGCACGGAGAGACTGAGAGGGCGCTTCATCCAGACGGCAGACAAGACGCGTGCTTTTTGGTTCCCAACCCAGGGTATCTTCACGAGCGAGGTCTTAGAGCGCATGCCCCTAGACGAGAAAGCGCTGGATTTGCTGCACGCCGTTCCGATGACGCGCATCGACGCGGACCAGGTGCGCTTCTCGATCGCGCTGGCGTTCGCGAGCGGCGTCTCCGGCGGGCTGTTCTCGGAGGCGCACGATCGCGCCACGTTTGGCCATTCCACGTTCGAGCCGAGCGCGTTCGTCGACGATCTCTTCGTGCAGAGCTTCGTGTCGCACTGCTTCAAGGTGAAGCTCGGTGACGGCGAGGCCGCGCTGTCGACGCGTCACCTGGTCAAGCTGATCTCCAAGCCGCCGTCCGAGCGCGCGACGGTCGATTTCAGGCGCTCCATCATCGCAGAGCTCGTGGAGTCCTCGACGCTGAGAGACGAACTCCACGCGCTCTATTCATCACTCGTGAAGTTCCGCGGGCTGCTCGAAGGCGCCACGGGCGTGGGAAAGTGGGACGCGAATCGCAGGCAGCTCGATCTCCTCGTCATCGTCAAGGACGTCGTCAATCGCATGTCCGGGTTCGCGAGCGCGCGCTCGGGGCTCTCACGGCTCGCGGCGTTCGCCGAACGTGTGAAGGCGAGTGAGGGCTTCAAGTCGCTGTCGGAGCTCCTCGAGTACGACGAGCACCTCGCCACGCTCACGCTCAAGGTGAAGGTCGGCGCAGACGGGCAGATCCGCGGCTTTCAAGTCCTGTCGATCGAGGAGAACGCGTCGAACCCGTTCGTCAACTCCGCGCCTCGACGGTGGCTGTCCAAGCTCGAGCTCTTCGCGCGTGGCTATCGCTTCGGGGACGGAGAGGTCATGGCACGCCTCATCGACGCGGTGTTCGAGGGCCTGCAAGACGAGGTCGTCTGGTTCGTGCCGCTGGTCTGCGATCTCGAGTTCTATCTCGGCGCTCTCGGCTTTCGCGAGATGGCGCGCGCCGCGAACCTAGAGGTCTGTTTGCCCGAGCTCGTCGCCGCGAACGCGCCTCGCAAGCTCACGCGCCTGTTCAACCCGCTCCTGCTCGCGCACGGACAGAGGCCCGTGCCATGCGATCTCGACGGCGACCGCCACGACATCACGATACTGCTCACGGGCCCCAACTCCGGAGGCAAGACTCGCCTTTTACAGAGCCTCGGTCTCGCGCAGCTCCTCGCGCAAGCGGGGCTCTTCGTGCCCGCGAAGCAAGCGGCGTTGGCGCTCGCGCCGGGTCTCGTCGTCTCGCTCATTCAAGACACGAAGGCGGACGCGGTGGAGGGCCGCTTGGGCATGGAGCTCGTGCGCATCCGCGCGTTGTTCGAGCGCTTGCCTCCGGGCGCCATGGTGATCCTCGACGAGCTCTGCTCCGGCACCAACCCGTCCGAGGGTGAAGAGATCTTCGAGCTCGTGATCCGCATGCTCGCCCGGCTCGAGCCGCAGGCGATCATCACCACGCACTTCCTCGCGTTCGCGGCGCGCCTCGAGCAGGAGCGCAAGATCGTGGAGCTGCGCTTCTTGCAAGTCGCGCTCGGCCCGAACCACGAGCCCACCTATCAGTTCGAGCCGGGCGTCGCGCGCACCTCGCTCGCAGGACAAGCGGCCGCGCGCCTCGGCGTCACGGGCGAGCAACTCATGGGGTTGATCGAGCGCAACATCGCCGCGGCGAAGACCTCGTAAATGCCGACGTCGCTCACCAACGCCAAAATGTCGCCCGATCTCGCGGCGCGCGTCGAGTCCGCGGTGACCGGGAGGCGGCAGTCCTCACGCGAGCGAGCCTCCTCGGCGCGAGTCGTCGCGATCGTGCGCGCACTCGTGATCCTGGTCATCGGCACAATCGTGGCGTCCATCGTGGTCGCGCGCAGGCAGTCCGCGCGTGAGCTCGAGGCCATGCGCCAACGAATCATGGACGACGTGCACGCCAAGGGCGCAGGCGTCACCGAAGCGGATCGCACGGCGACGTCGCGCGACGAGGCGTGGCTGCTGAAGTCTTCGGGCGCGTACGAGGGTGAGCTCGCCTATGCCGACCTGACGGAGCTCTTCGCGCGGCCCGCCGTGTACGTCCGAGGCACGACGGACGCGTTCACGACGAGCTCGGGCGTTTCGCGAGCCATCAAGAGTTCGGTGAAGGATGCTCTCTTGTCGTGCCTCGTGTCTCCGCCCTCGGCGCGCACGGAGAAGGCGCTGATGGAGCGCGTCCGCGGCGTGTACCAAGGCGGCGCGGCGTTCGAGAAGCAGACCGCGAACGTGTACGAGCTCGCAGACGCGAACGCCTCGCTGCGCGTGTTGTCACCCAATTGGGAACAGTCGGTGCGGCGCGCGGACGATCTGCTGGAGCTCACGCAGCGCAAGACCGAGCTCGAGCGCGCGCCCTTGGATCAAGGGGTTAAAGCGCTCCGCGCGACGACGTTGATCGCCGTGATGGACGAGACGTCGAACGCCACCGGGCCCGCGGAGCTCGACGGCGAGAGACCCCACGACGTGAGGCTCATCGTGGTGGACCTCGTAGCGTCGAAGGTAAGGCTTCGCACGCGCAAGCGAGTCGATCCGACCGTCTGGTCGCTGTCTGTCCGAGCGAACTACGCGTCCGGAATCGACGGCTGCGCCTTCGCGTTCGACCTGCGCAGGTAACCCTCTACGCGCGTGCTAAGAGCACAGCGTGGGCGCGCGGAACGCGAAGATCGCTGCGGTGATTGCGATCGTCACGATGCTCGTGATCGCGGCCCGATTCGGCGTCTTCGAGCGACTCGAGGATCCTAGCCGGCTCGCCGATTCGATCGTGGCGCTCGGCGCATGGGGCTATGTCGCATTCGTCATCTGCTACGCGGTCCTGCAGCCGTTCGGTATACCCGGCACGGCATTCGTGATCGCGGCGGCTCTCTTGTGGCCATGGCCCGTCGCATTCGCGCTCTCGATGGTGGGGACGATGGCGGCGAGCGTGGTCGGCTTCACGTTCGCGCGGTGGATCGCGCGCGACTGGATCAGCAAACGAATCCCCGAGCGCTTTCGGCGCTACGACGAGGCCCTCGCGAGGCGCGCCTTGGCCACGGTGTTCACCTTGCGACTGATCTTCTGGATGCCGCCGCTGCTCCACGCGTTCTTTGGCATTTCCAAGGTGCGCTTTTGGACGCACTTCTGGGGCTCGCTCGCGGGCTACGTTTTGCCGCTCTGGCTGATGAGCTATTTCGGTCAGCGACTCTTCGAGCGGCTGAAGCACGTGAGCGCGAGCACGTGGGTCGCGGTCGCCGTCGGTATCGCGCTCACCGTCGCAGGCGCCCTGATCGTCCGAGCGAGGCGCGTTCGACTCGACGTCAATCGCTGACGCACCGAGAGCGGTGGCAACGGCGGCAGGCTGCCGTATCGTGTCATTGTGCGGTGCTTGCTCATCCTCGTGGTCGCGTGCACACCGCGGGTCGCGCCGCTCGCGGTTGATGCGACGCAGACCGTCACTGTGCCCGCGCCCACGGCGGTCGTGCCTGCAGCGACCGGCACCGCGTTTGCGGTGGGGCAAGACTGGTCTGGGCGCTATACGTGCGGGCGCACGCAGACTCTCGTCATCGTCAACGTGGAGAGCGTCGAGGGCGAGCGCATCCACGGTGTGCTGCTGTTCCGCGATCAAGACAGCGGCGACTCCGGATCGTACGACGTAGACGGCACGTTCGACTCGGCGACCGGCGCGCTCTCGCTCAAAGCAGGCGATTGGATCGATCGACCGCAGGGCCACACCAAAGCAGATCTCGTGAGATTGTTGCGCGATCGCACGATCGGTGGAGTTCTCGGGACGCCCGCGAGTGGGTCGACCTGCCGACTCTCGCTCACGCTCAGCGATGGACTGCCCACTATCGCGTTGCCCGAAGATTGAGCCCGCACCAGAAACGTCAGGGCGCGAGCTCGTAAGCCCCAATGTCGAACGCGCTTCCTTGCGGTCGCGTGTTGCCGTCGAAGTCGACAGTCGCGCTCGTGACGACACCTTTGTCGACGGCCGGGCTGCCCGCGGTCAGGTGCACGTCCTGCGTGGCTGAGTTCTTCAGCTTGGGGTCGGCCTCGACGCTCGCCGTGAGCCCGGTCGGCCCTGCGCCGGCGCCAAAGAGCAGATTGTTCGAGCCGGTCACCAGCGACACATCGCCGCTGAGATAGCGCTCCCCCTGCTTGGCCAATACAAGATTGTTCCTCGAATTGATCTTCAATTGCGGATTGGCCCCTCCGTTGCCAATCGCAGCGGCGCTCGAGTCCTTCGTCCAAGAGCCGCAGTCGTATAGGGTATTGTTGAAGAGCTCGACTGTGCCGCTCCCCGCACTGCCCGCGTTGGTGATTCCCGCGACGTAGATGCACGCGTAGTTCGATGCGCCGTCCGCGGGATCGGGTCCGTGCCCCACGTCGTAGATGACGTTGTTGAACGCCTCGACCTTGCCCTGTGAGGGGTCAACCGTGGCGAAATTCAGCCCGTCGCAGACGGTCCCGTGGATCACGGTGTCGTGCACGCTGAGGTCGAACTCATCGGGGCCACCCGAGTCGTGGAACTGAATCCCGCGACACGTCTTGCCGTCGCGAACGACGCTCCACCCAATTTCGATGTGACTACTGTCGAAATAAATGCCGTGATAATACTTGGTAATGGCATTGACTGGCACGTTGGCCGCCGCGTCGTGGACGACATTGCCATAGAACGCCAATTGATTGGGTTTGCCGGTCACGCAACCGCTCAGTCCCGTCCCGTTTGGGCAGGAGAAGTCATTGCCGACTACGCGCCAGCCGAGCGGATCGTTCTGCAGATCCATCGCCTCGACGGCGCCGCGGAGGGTCAATCCTGCGATGACCCAGTAGTCGAACTTGGCAGTGATGGCAGGCGTCAATATGCCGCGCTGAATACCGCTCTCGACGCCAATCGTCGCGGTGGCCCCTGGATAGACGACTAGCGCCTTCGGCATTTGCGCCGTGCCGGAGTTGTCGCCGTCATTGGAGTTCATGGCGAGCGCGGCCTTGTATCGCTCTTCCGTTAGCTGAGAGACCTTGTCTCCTGCCGCGACTCCCAAATAGGCAATGTCCCCCGGTTTCAGCGAGTCCTTCGCGTGGGGGATGGTCTGCCAGGGATTGGCGAAGGTCCCATCATTCGTGTCTTTGCCGGTAGACGTGACGAAGACCACATTGCCGGCGCGCACGGTGAATGGCAGCGCGTTGGAGGCGCCTTTCTTGGGCACCACGACGACGACATCGCCCGTCTTGGCGGCCGCGCCGAGCTGGAACGTTATCTTGGTGTTGGTCCAAATCGGAAGGTTGTCGGCCGCGCCTCCGCCGATGGTGACGGAGCCCTTGATCGCGCCGAAGCCATTGCCGTAGACCGTGACGAACGCGCCCTTGCCGTCTTGCCCGCCCGAGTTCGGCCCGCTCAAGAGGTCCGTGAAGAGCGCGCGCACGCCAGCGATGGGCGCCGTCCCAGCGTCGGGAGCGAGGCAGGGAGCGCCACCCTCGCAGGCCGGTTCTGCCTCGGCACCGCCGCCATCGGATTTGTAGAGGCCTATAGCCTCGTCTCCGCCACAAGCTGCGACCACCGCGAGCACGATCAAGAGTCGGCGCATCTTCCCAAGCTATCCTAAGATCCGCGCATGGTCGCGGTGTCAGCCCCTTCGCTACCGCTCTCGCATGTGCCGTGGCGCGCGCGATTGGGCGAGTTCCTCCTCGTCGGCGGCATCACTCCGTTCCTGTTCTTGATCGCTTGGAAGATGCGGGCGACGTTCGGCGTTTACACAACGCAATACGCGTGGGGCTTTTCGTTCTTCTATTTGGCATTCGTCATCAACGACCCGCACTTTGCCGTCACGTATCTCCTCTTTTATAGGGACTTCAGGCGGCGTGCGTTCGGAGACGCGTTCACGCCGTGGCAGCGCGCTCGATACTGGGTTTCGGGCGTGATCGCGCCGATCGCGCTGTTGATATGGGGAGTGTTCGCGCTGGCGACGAAGTCCGCGCCGGCGCTGGGTCTGCTCATTCAGCTCATGTTCGCGCTCGTGGGTTGGCACTACGTCAAGCAGGGCTTCGGCGTGATGATGACGTTGGCCGCGCGGCGCGGCGTGCGCTTCTCGGCATGGGAGCGATGGACGGTGCTCGCGCACTGCCTGCTCGGGTGGGCCTACGCGTGGGCGAGCCCGTTCGATCCCGGTCGCCTTGTCGAGGAGAAGGGCGTCGTCTATCCAACCCTCGCACACCCGCACGGCCTCCTCGAGATCACGCGATTCGCGTTCTTCGCGTCGGTAGTACCGCTGGTGGTCGTACTCGTCCGAAAGCGCGTGCGCGAAGGGCGATTGCCCATCTTCACGCCGCTCACGGCGATGCTCTGCAGCGTATGGATATGGTCGCTCTACTCGAACGCGAATCCGATAGTCGTTTATGCGCTTCCTGCGCTTCACTCGATTCAATATCTCTATTTCGTTTGGCTCATTTCGCGCAACGAGGGCAAGGCGCGTGAGGGCCCCCCGAACTTCGAGGCGAGCGCCAGCCTACGCATCGGCGTTCTGGCGGTGACCGCGCTCGGGCTCGGGCTCGTGCTCTTCCACATCGGCCCCTCGGCGCTCGACGACATCTTCGTGCCTCACAAGAGCGAAGCGCGTAGAACCGATTTGGGATCCACGCCCTACTTCGCGGCATTGTACGCGTTCGTGAACCTGCACCACTACTTCATGGATTGGGTCATCTGGCGAAGAGACAATCCGCTCACGCGCTACCTCGGACGACAGGCGTGATAGGCTGAACCGGCATGCGCGGGAGTGTTGCTATCGGCGTCGGATTGGTGGCCTTGGTGGGCTGCGCGACAATCTTGGGGATCGAAGAAGGCATCCCGCGCGACAGCTGCGCGCAGTTCGATTTCAAGAGCGATCCGAGCCACTGCGGCGCCTGCGACAAGGCGTGCGCTGCCGTCGAGGTCTGCTCGCAAGGCGTCTGCAAGTCGAAGTGCGACGCTCCCCTCGCGCGTTGCGGCGCGGACGGCGGGTCCGCGAGCTGCGCCGACTTGACCAACGATCCGAAGCACTGCGGGAGCTGCACCACCACGTGCCCCAAAGCGGACGCGGGCGCGCTCGAGGCTGGCGCGAACAACCCTACCAACACCGACGCGGGCGCGCAGGTCTCGTATGACAGCGGCGTGGGTTGGAGCACCGGCAACCCCGCATGCACGTCGTCGAAGTGCGCAATCGCGTGCCCGCAAGGCATGACCCAGTGCGCGGACGGCGTCTGCTACGACACGTTGAACTTCCACGATCGCTGCGGCTCGTGCATGACCGCATGCAACGCCAATGACTGGTGCGCGCTAGGTCACTGCTGCGCGACAGACGAGCTGTTCTGCAATGGCAAATGCGGAGATGTACTCGCAGACCCGGTCAACTGCGGAGCCTGCAACAATGCTTGCTCCGGAATGACGCCTTATTGCGTCGCCGGTGTTTGCGCTTCGACCTGCGCCCCGACAGGCGCACGCCGGCCGTTCAACGTGCTCTTCCAGTCGAGCGGCGGCTGCTACCCCAACAACCCGTGCAACCTTGACAACTATGTCCAAGCGGGCCCGAACATCGCCAGCTTCCAAGCGCCGAACGCGACGCTCGTGTGTGGCGGCACCACCGCTTGTGTCAGTCACGTGGGCATCGACACGTACCAGCTGCCGTCCAACTGCCAGGGCTCGTGGGACGTGTACTGCGACAAGAAGATCGTCGGCTCGATCAACACGGCCGGCAAAGGGTGCGCGGGCTCGGCAATGTCCAACGGCTGCGACGTCACGTTCCCTCCTGCCATATGCAGCTCCATCAAGCTGGTCGCCGTCAGCGGCACGGGCACGCCGTGCTGCACCTCGGCGTCGCCCGTAGACACGCGCATCGTTGCCGTCAGCGCTTGGTGAGCAACAAGGCACGCGAGTGCGCTTGTTTCTCGGGACTTCGTTACGCAGAGTGCTGTGAGCCGGTTCACCGCGCGAGGAACGCGCCCACTGCGCTAGCGCTCATGCGATCACGCTATTGCGCATTCGCGCTCGGCCTCGGCGATTACCTATTGGACACACTCGCGAGCGATCACGCGGACCGCAGCGCACCCAGAGAGGCGCTGGTGCTCGCCCTCTCCAGAGCGAAGGACCGACAGCGCTTCATGGGTCTGACGATCCTCGAGGTGACCGAAGACGAGGTGCGCTTCTTCGCCAAGGTCTTCGAGCGCGGCAAAGACCGCTCGTTCACTGAGCTGTCCTTGTTCGTCCGAGAAGATGGCGAGTGGAAATACGCGAGCGGCGAGCTAATCGATTAAGCTCTTCTTCTTCAGGAAGCTCAGGATCGCGTGCTTCGCCGCACCGGGACTGTTGACGATACCGCTCGCCATGGCGGCGTCTGCGCCGGTTGCGGTGATCTTCCAAGTCCAACGCCCGTCGGGCATCGCGTCCGCTCGGAGCGCGTAGCGCGTGTCGAGCTGGCTCGTCAAAGTGGTTTTGCCGGTTTGCTTCCAGTCCATCGCGGGCGCAATCCACTCGATCGGATGCGCAAACGCAAGCGAAGCGCCGCTGGCCGGCTTACGAGATCGGCGAACTTCGGCGACTTCTTCGAGCGATTTTCGCGAGAGCTTGGGCACTTGCGCTTCGGGAGCGGGATAGCCGACAGGCATCAACAAGAATGCGCGCTCGTTCTCCGGGCGACCTAGCAGCTTGGCCAAAAAGCCCATTGGGCTTGGCGTGTGGGTCAGCGTGACGAGGCCCATATGATGAATCGCCGTGAGGAACAGGCCGCACGCGATCCCGACGCTCTCATCGACGTAGTAGTTCTTCGACCGCGCGCCGGCGAGGCGCAAGTCGTAAGGCTTCTTGAACGCCACCACCACCCACGGCGCGTCGGTGATGTGCGCCTTGTGCTCATCGGTGCCGAGCGGGGCGAGAGCCTGGAGCCACTCGGCCGACATACGCGAGGCGTAGTTCTCTCTCTCCTCGCGCTCGGCCGCCTCGCGCATCTGCGCCTTTAGCGTTGCGTCGGAGACGGCCACGAACTGCCACGGTTGCTTGTGCGCGCCCGAAGGAGCGGTCGAAGCCGAGCGGATGGCGAGTTCGATCAGCTCGCGCGCGACGGGGTTGCACAAGCAACACTCGAGAAACTGACGCTCGTCACTCGAAATCGAAAGCTAAAGCTACGCGCCTATCGCTCCCCGATTCTTTTGAATCTTTTGCGCTCGCAGGGCGCATCGAGATCATCGGAGCGTGCGCGCCGTGGAGGCCTCTCGGCTGTGAATGTCGGACGGAGACCGCGAACCATGCGGGTCTTCGCAGGCAAGGGTGAGCAGTGCGAGCACACCAATCAACGACAGATAACGAGTCATGGGAATTTCCTCCTCGTGAGTGCGACCATTTCCCATTCGCTCGGGGGGGGCGAAAATTTCAAAGAGTCGCCGTTTGCGCACTTCTTCGTGGAAGCACGCCTTCGTCGTTCAGGAAGATCGTCGTCGAATGCCGGTTAGGGGCGGTCGGGGCATTCGTCTACGTCGTCGATCGACTCTTGGGACTTCCCGAGGCGTGCCGCACACGCTGACGTTGCGTTCGCACGCTCCTCGCGATAACGCCTCTGACCGTGGGAGAACGTAACGTCAAGGGCGCGCTCTTCATCGACTACGTGCGCATGCTGCGCGGCCTGAAGGACGTGGATTGGACGAAGCACCTCTTGCCGAACGAACTCGGGTTCCTCGTCAGTCGAGTGGACCCTGCCGGGTGGTACCCCATGACGACGTTCGAGCGCATGGGCCTCGCGATCCTCGAGGAGATCGCGCGTAAAGACCTCGAGCTCGTCGAGGCTTGGGGGCGGGTCTCGATCGACGGTCTCATCAGGGCGGAGCCGGCGCTGTTGGCACCCGGAGATCCACGCGAGACGCTGATGCGCTTCGGCGTGCTGCGAGCGAGTTTCTTCGACTACCCGGCTCTCACGCTACGCGAGGTCCACGACGACGAGGCTTTCGTGGACGTGCACTACGGGATGGGCGCACGAGCCGAAGAGGCAGCTACTCGCCAAACGATGGGTTTCTTCGATCGCCTCCTTGCAACGGCGGGCGCGCGCGACGTCGTCGTCAAGCTCACACAACGATCGTGGGAGGGCGCCCCAACGAGCACCATCCACGTTCATTGGACCTGATCGTCATGGGCCAACGTTGGCTCCGGTGGCTCACACCGCTCGCGCTGTTGAGGTGAGGCGGGCTCACTGAGGCTCTCATCGCAGACGGCGGAGACGAGAGATCGTCCACTCTGGATGTGTCTCTCTCTGACGCGACCCTACGTGACGCCGGAAGGGACGAGGCCCCCTCTCTGCCAACGTGCGAACTGGGATCGATGGACAACACGGAAGAGGAGTCAGGCACATATGGGGCATCGACTTTTCCGAGCAGCATCGACCCACCATTCCCGAAACCACTACCTAGGGTGGTCGACCAGGTTGCGCCGCCATCACTCGTTGCCGAGATCTCATTTCTGCCCGTGACGATGAGGCGCTTTCCGTTCGAGTCTCCCCATACGCCGTAGGCGATGTCGCCGAGATGGCGCCCAAGCGTCCCCCACGTACGCCCGTGGTCAGAGCTATGGCGCACGAGCCCACCGTCCGAGCCTCCGTACCCACCCGCGACATAGACGGCACCCGTGCTATCGATGAAAACTCCATAGTATGGAGTTCGAGGTTGGTCGTTGCACAGGACGAAAGTATCACCGTGATTCACGGAGCAGAAAATCTCCCCGTGTTTGTGGGGAAGCAACGCCGTGAGATACACCCGGCCGTCAGCGTCCGCCCCGACGGCGTTCGCGGCGCCATCGTGCTTTCGATCGAACGACCGCACGGGCTTGGGCTCACCATCGCCGCACGCCGAGATTCGGAGCAGCACGCTTGCATCGGCCGTATCGCCGACCGCGTACAGGTATGTGCCCCCGACAGCCGCGCTCGTGAACCGCCAACGCTCGGGCAGTTGACGCGTGCTCCAGGTCAGTCCGTCGTCGGTGGACCTCAGGATCGTGCTCTCGTCTCCAACCGCAAGCACGCCGCAAGCATCATTGGCGACGACCGTGTAGAGGAAGTTTCCTTGCGGTGTAGGCGTCGTCCAGTGCCACGCTCGAACGGGCGTCGGTGCGACCAAAGCGGAGCTACTCCCGGACTCGAGGGGACCGGCGTCTGCTCTTACGTCGACCGCCGTCGTCTTCGCGCAAGTGCAGCCCGCGAAAAGGAGGACTAGGGCGAGCGCCGCCTTTATCGACGAGATGTCACTATTCGACGCATCAACGCGAGTTTTCGGTCGTATGCATGCCGCGAACGCTACTCGTCGAGACAGACTGGGTCGAGCGAGCCTCCTTGCGGGTCAATGACCTGCGAGCAAATGCAGCTTCGTGTCGATCTCTGGGCCGACCCACATCTGCGGTTCCGAGTGAACCTGATGGAAGAGCGTCTCGCGCCGATTGACGAGTGCGAACGCGTCCTCGAAGGCCTTTGGCCAATAGCGCTCATGTGTCAACGACTCGCCGAACGACACTTGGCCGAGCTCGGTCATTTCCCGTCCCGCCGCACACCCGTAAGACGGCCGGTCAGAGGAGGCCGCGGTCACGATCATCGTGCTCACGTCGCGAAAGAACGGCATGAACACGCCCGAGTGACAGCCCGCCACGATCAGCACGCGCCACTTGATACCGGCGACGTTGAGCATGTCGCGCAGATCGCGCGGTGTGAGGACCTTCTCCTCGAGCCCTGACGGCTGTTGCGGACCCTCGAGCGAGATACCTTCATGACTCGTGATCAAGAGCACGAGCACGTCTTCGTCGCGGTTCATTCGTGCGCCCACGCACGAGAGCACGCTCTCGAGGTTCGTCTTCGTCGCCATGGGCAGTCCGTCGCGCACGGAGAGGTCGTTGGCGAGAACCACGGATCGGTCGCGCGTGCCCAACGTTCTTCCATGAGGTCCTTGGCCGCGCGTACCTCGTGCACGAAGACGTCCGCTCGCGCGGAGCCCGCGAAGCCCTCAAACTCGAGCTCCACGACCCCGGGTTGGCCACGGACGATCGTCGCGTTCGCGGTCTCGACGAGCCGCTGTTCGGTGGCGACGAACGTGGCCGGATCTACGGACGTCGCAACGCGCGCCTCGTATTCGTCGTCTTCAATCGTGTACCAGACGCCGGTGTGGATGCGCCACGCACTCCAAAGCCACAGCGACGCGAACAGCGCGACCCCTGACATGCGCCACAGCCACGCCTCGGAGCGCAGCGAACGGACTACCGTGGCCACGATGCCGAGCAGCCATAGGCCGAGCGCGAGGTCTACGGCGCTCGCGAGCCAGCCGTCGCGATCGCCCAAAAAGACGCGTGTGGCGATCCAATCCGCGACTGCGAAGTGCGGCAGCACCGTCTTGGTGACGCTGCCCGTTCGTGTACGCGGCGCGGCGCTTCGGATGACCGGCGCGCTCTACACCCTGCGCGCTTCAATCGGAAATCACTGCGTGCGCCTGCTGCTGCGCCACGGCGAACCCAAGCTGCGCGCTGTTGCAGATCCAGGATCGCCAGCAGAGGCGAGCCGTGAGATCTGGAGAGCACGAAAGAGGTGGCTGCGAGTCATCCACTGCCGAATGGCAGTAAGCCTGCCAAACGCACGTGTCTCAATCGCAAGTGGGGCAGCGAGAGCGGGCACTCTGTGTCACGCATGGCGACGCGATCACGTCGCATCGACGACCGCATCGATCACGCGACTCCGATCTAGCTGCTAGTCTCTCGCGCATGACGCTCCCGTTTTGGTGCTTGTTTGTCTCGGCGATCCTCATTTATGCGACCAAGGTTCCGCTCGCGATGGCGATGGCCAAGTCGCCTGGCGGATACGACAACAAGATGCCGCGCGATCAACAGGCGAAGCTCGAGGGCTGGGGAAAGCGCGCGGCGGCCGCGCACGCGAACGGCTTCGAGGCCTTTGGCATATTCGCCGCGTCGGTGTTCGTCGCGCACCTCGGACATGGCAGCGAGAAGTGGAGCGGCATCCTCGCCATGGGTTTCGTCGCCTCGCGTACGGTCTATCCCGTGCTGTACATCGCGAACATCCACGTCGCGCGCTCCACCGTCTGGACGATTGGCCTCGCGTGCGCCGGTGGGCTCTTTCTGCTTCCTGCGTTCAGCTGACGCCGCCGCACGAATGGCGCGCGATCAGGTCGCGTCCACGCTCGCTTCGAGGAAGGCGTCGATGCGGCCTTGAAGCACGCGCTTCACGTCGCCCTCGGCGTGGCCCGTGCGGCGATCTCGCACGCCCCGTGATTGCCATTGATCATAAGTGCGAATCGGCGGCTCGTCGTCGCGCGGCTTCTTCTCGGACTTGGCCGGCGCGTCGGCCTGACTGATGGGCCTCACCTCTACGCGCGCGAGGAAGGTCTCTCCGCGCCGGTCGTTCTTGCCCTTGGGCGCCGCGATCATTCGGTGACCGCCCTGTTCGTTCTTGAGGTAGCCGAATGCATAAGGGCCTTTGACGGTCACCTTCCAGGAGCTCGATTCTTCGTTGATCGATACTTCGTATTTGCGGTCGCCGGCCCACGCCTCGTACATCGAAGCGAGCTCCTTGGCCCACGCGCTAGCGCCTGCTTTTCCGCCGACTCCGCGCACCGACACGATCGCGTCGCCGAGGTCCGTTTCGTTCATCTTGACGACCTCTCGCTCTGCGCGAAGCAGCTGTCGCTCCAAGCGCACGAACTCGCCGACGAGCTTGGGAGCGATCGCGTCCTCTCCCTCTTCGAATGAGGCCTCCACCATCTTGCGCACCATCTCGGCGCGCTCGTGCAGGTCCTCCACGCGGCGGATCTCCATGCGTAGCCGGTGCCTGCGGTACACCTCGCCGCCGGCACCGAACGCCTCGTCCCAGAACGCGGGACTCTTGGCCTTGCCCTCTAGCTCCTCGAGCTCTTTCCTCAGCTTCTCGAGGTCCGCGATCGCCTCCAGCTTGTGTAGGCGCGCATGGAGACCTTTCATCGCGCTCTGGACCGCGGCGAGGCTCATTCGCACGACGCCGCCTTGGCCGTCTTCGACGCGCGTGCGGCGCTCGAGGTTCGCGAGCTTGCGGCTCGTCTCGGTCTCCTCGAACGAGAGCGCGATGCCGTCTCCC
>ENA-OFCD01000457-OFCD01000457.1-metagenomes-genome-assembly--contig:-NODE-457-length-26011-cov-3.683387_pt1 | contig 26011 bp, 23 predicted proteins | sample MGYA00153392_OFCD01 | MGnify analysis MGYA00153392
TGATGACGCATCAAACGGCATGACCGGGGCCGTCAGCCCCCCTTCACGCCCCCGGCCGTCAGACCGGCCACGATCTCGCGCTGCATCAGCAGCGTCAGCAGCAGCAGGACACGCTCACGGTCAGTCACATGTCGTGTGAAGCCCCCGGCGACAAATGGAACGCCGTCGGCAAGCCCGACTTCTCGAGTCAAAACGAGGTGACCCTCCACCTCGACCCAGACGCAGACGACGCCGTCGAGGTCACTCGACCGGTGCGCATGCGCTCGCGTAACACTTTCTCCCATACGTTCGGTGACTGGACCGCGACCAAGGTCATCCAGGCGCCACGTCAAGCGAAGCTCAAGATGCTCGAAGTGGGGCAAAACTAATGCAACACGAACAAACGCACCCCGCACCCTTGCCCAAGCTCAAGGGTACCAACCCGGGGTTGCTGGCGGTCTTGGTGATCGCCGCTGTCGTCGTGGCGATCGCCGCGCGCTTCGTGGACGGCATCATGCCCTTCGCGATCGCCGCCTTCGTCACCGCGCTCATTCCTCAAAAGCACGGGTGGAACGTCCGCATCCCGCTCGCGCTGACCGCGGGCTCAATCGCGCTCTTCGTCGCTCGCAACTGGGTGGGCGGTGACGTCGCCGCCGCGATCCCCGACGAGACGATCGGGCCGGTGCAGGAGTCGCACACGATCCTCACGTGGATCATCGGGCTCCCGATCGCGGGTGCCGTTCTCGTGTTGTTCATCCCGCGGCAGTCCCATCGCGCGCTGCAAGCCACGACGATGCTCGTCATGTTCGCGACGCTACTTGTGAGCTTGCCGCTCCTCCGCATCGAGATGGGCCGCGACTTTCACTTCAACCAAGACATCGTCTGGGTCCAGCGCTTCGGCATCCACTATCACGTAGCGCTCGACGGCATCTCGCTCTGGCTCGTGCTCCTGACGACGTTCATCCTGCCGATCGCCGCCTACGCGTCCTTCGGTTCCGTCTCGACGCGCATGAAGGACTGGTGCTTCGCGCTGCTGATGATGGAAGGCGCGCTGCTCGGGGCGTTCCTCTCGCTCGATCTGTTCCTTTTCTACGTCTTCTTCGAGCTCGGGCTCGTGCCGATGTACGTGATGATCGGCGTGTGGGGCGGCCAAAACCGCATCAAGGCCTCCATCAAGTTCTTCCTCTACACGATGGCAGGCTCGGTCCTGCTCCTCACCGCGCTCTTGTACCTTGCCTATTCGTACGGGCGAATCACCGGCGGCGCGGCTTCATTCGACTACTTCGAGCTGCAGCGCGTGGTGCTCCCTCACCACATTCAGGTGTGGCTGTGGGCCGGGTTCACGATCGCCTTCGCGATCAAGGTCCCGATGTTTCCGGTGCACACGTGGCTGCCCGACGCGCACACGGAGGCGCCCACTGCGGGAAGCGTGGTGCTGGCCGCGGTCATGCTGAAGCTCGGCACGTACGGCTATCTCCGCTTCTGCATGGGCCTCTTCCCCGAGGCCTGCGCGGAGTTCGCCGCGAACCTCGCCGGAGTCGCGGTGCTCGGCGGTATTCTCTATGGAGCGCTGTGCGCGTGGAAGCAAGACGACGTGAAGCGCCTCGTCGCATACTCGTCCGTCGCTCACCTCGGCTACGTCATGCTCGGCCTCTTCGCGGCCACGCCCTCGAGCATGGAGGGCGCGGTGCTGCAGATGGTCAACCACGGCATCTCCACCGGCGCGCTCTTCTTGTTGGTCGGTGTCATCTACGATCGCCGGCACACGCGCCAGGTCGCCGATTTCGGCGGTCTCACCAAGGTTATGCCCGTCTACGCGGTGTTCTTCGTCATCGCGACGCTCGCTTCCATCGGGCTCCCCGCGACCAACGGCTTCGTCGGCGAGTTCATGGTGATCACCGGCACGTTCGTCTCGACGCACCTCGGCCACTTCAACGGAGTGCAGGCCGTCGGCGCGACGATCGGCGTCATCTTCGGCGCCCTCTACATGCTGTCGGTCGTGCAGAAGATGTTCTTCGGACCCATCACCAAGACCGAGAACAAGCACCTCGCCGACATCAACGGTCGAGAGCTCATCGCCATCACTCCGTTGCTCATCATGGTGTTCGTGATCGGCCTGTTCCCGAGGATCTTCCTCGATCCGATCAAGGGCGCTACCGACCGCGTGTTGAACGACTACACCGCACGCATCGAGGCTCACCCGCCGCCGATGTACTACGACGGTCCGATTCGCCTCATGGCGCGCAGGCCCGAGGCGACGCCGGTGGTCTCATCTCCGACAGCCGTGACCACAGAGGGAACCGACCAATGATGCCCCTCGCGTTCGCGCTCTCCCCCTTCATCGTCCTCGGCGTCGGTGCGTTGCTGCTCATGCTCGCCGAGGCCTTCGCCAAGCAGCGAGGCGGGCTCGCGATCGGCGCGACCATGGTGTTCTTCGCGACTGCGGCTTGCGCCATGGGCGTGTGGTGGTTCGGCGTGGGTCACATCGACGGTGTCGAGAAGATCCAACCTTGGATCATCGTGGACCGCTTCTCGCTCTTCTTCGACGTGCTCTTGTGCATCGGTGGCGGCCTCGCTGCGTTGCTCGCGGGTGGATACCTGCCGGAGCACAACCTCGATCGCGGCGAGTTCTACGCACTCCTCATGTTCTCTACGTTTGGCGCGATGATGATCGCGGCGTCGGGCGATCTCCTCACCATCTTCCTCGGTCTCGAGACGATGAGCATCGGTGCGTACGCGTTGAGCGCATTCCGCCGCGCTTCGCCCCGCTCTGCTGAAGGTGCGCTGAAGTATTTCTTGCTCGGCTCGTTTGCGGCGGCGCTCATGCTCTACGGCTTCGCGCTCCTCTATGGCGCGACTGGTCACACGGACCTCGGCGGCATCGCCGCATCCATCGCCCAGATCTCGGCACACACGCCGAACCCAGACGCGCCCGTGATCGCCGCGGCCGCGCACGCGCCCATGTTGGTGGTCGCTCTCCTCTTGGTGCTCGCAGGTCTCGCCTTCAAGGTGAGCGCGGTTCCGTTCCACATGTGGACGCCCGATGCCTACGAAGGCGCGCCGACTCCCGCTACTACCTTCATGGCGGTCGTCGTGAAGGCGGGCGGGTTCGCCATGATGCTCCGCATCCTTGGCAGTGTGTTCGCAGATGCGCAGTCGACCTCTTGGTCGACGGGCTGGCCGCCGGTGCTCGCGATCATTGCGGTCGTCACGATGACCGTGGCGAACTTGGTTGCCGGCCGACAAGAGTCCGTCAAGCGTATGCTGGCGTACTCGAGCATCGCGCACGCTGGCTATATCCTCGTCGGAGTCGTTGCAGCCGTGCGCTCCGGTGACGGCGTGGGCAGCGTGCTCTTTTATTTGCTGACGTACACCGCGTCGACCGCCGGCGCATTTGGTGCCCTCATCCTGTGCGGCAGCAAAGGCGCCGAAGCGGTGAGCTTCGAAGACCTCGCCGGAATCGGCCGCCGCCACCCCGCCGCGGCGCTAGCGTTCGCGCTGTTCCTGCTGTCGCTGGCAGGCGTCCCTCCCACGGCCGGCTTCTTCGGCAAGTGGTTCGTCTTCCGCGCGTCGATGGACGCGGGCCTTTACTGGCTCACGATCATCGCGTTCTTGAACAGCGTGCTCGGCGCCTACTACTACCTCCGCGTCATGGTCTACATGTACATGCGCGAGCCTGCCGCGGGCGCACCGGTGGCGACTCCCATGAAGTCCGGCTATGTGACGGCGGCTCTCATCGCGAGTGCGGTCATCGTCATCTTCTTGGGCCTCACGCCCGGCAAGTCGCTGGACATCGCGCTCGCAGCGGCCAGCCAGATGATTCCTTCTTGAGCGTCGCACGGATCTTGTAGGCTCCGTCCGCGATGCCTAGAAACACGCTCTTGATCGCCACCTCTGTTGCGGCGCTCGCCGCGATTCCGCTGGCTTCTTGCACGAAAGACCCTCCGCCTTCAGAGAACAAGGCGTCGCCAACCGCGTTGGCAGTCGACGCTGCACCGAGCGTGGACCCGCGCGTTCCGTTGAATGTGACGCCGGTCCCTACGGGCTCGGTCTTGGACATGGTGAACCCGACGCACGCGCCGCCGTACGCCGGGCCAACAGGTGTGATCGAGGGCACCATCTTCGTCTCGGGTCCGCCCGCGCCTCCGACGATGGGCAAGTCGTTCACCAAGTGTCCGAACGGCTCGAAGATGTACAGCAAGACCTTCCGTGAAGGAACGCCGCTGCCAGACGGGCGTCGTCCGCTCGCGGATGTCGTCGTCGGAGTTACGGGCTACTCGGGCTTCATCGCCGAGAAGAGCGAGGCGAAGCGAATCAACATCGTAGACTGCGCGTACAGCGCGCGGACAGTCGCTCTGACGCTCGGACAGCGCCTCGAGATCCAGAACAAATCGTCTGGCTTGATGTTCACTCCGGTCCTCGAGAACCAACCCGCGCCCGCGATGATGATTGCTACTCCTGGTAGCGACGCGATCCGCCTGTATCCGGCGCGAATGGGCCGCTACCGCGTGATCGACAAAGGCGGCTACGACTACATGGAGCTGGACGTGTACGTGCTGGGCCAGCCGCTTCACGCAACCACCGACGACGGCGGGCACTTCCGCATCGAAGGCGTGCCCGTCGGCAAGCTCAAGGTCGGCGCACGCCATCCGTTCATCGCGGGAGATCAATCCGTCGAGGTCGACGTCCAGAGTTCTACGGTGGCCAAGGTGGAGCTCGTGATCCCGCACGACAAAGACGCCCCCCGCCCCGCCACGATCGACGAAGGTCCGATCCTTCCCTGATCCGCAGAGAAGAGAGCGAACGAAAAGATCGGGAAGAGCAGAAGGAAGTTTGAGGTCAGACGTTTCTGATCTTTTTGTGACTCACCTCTGCTCGGGGACGATGAGTCGCAGTGCGCGTGGGAGTACTTCGACGACGGCGCGCTCGGTCGCGGGGAACTCTTCGCCGTCGATCTGTGCATGAAACGGGCTCGCGCCCGAGTACGTGCCGAACGTCAGCTCGATGCGCTGGCCCGAGAACGGCTTGCTGTGCTCGATGCCGATCGCATTCAGAATCTCTTCGCTCAACGGGTTCCCGTCGAGATCGACGATCGCCTTGCTCATCCAATCTCGCTTGCCTCGGAACGGAACGACCTCGAATTTGCCGTCGTCGTGAGCGCTCGTACGATCGAACACCCACGCGCCGCCGTACACGCGTGTGCCCTTCACGATGAGATCGGTGAGCGCCTCGAGATCATGCGTCTCACCGTCCGTGACGACGCGCGCGCTGAATTTGTCGCTCACCACGTATGACTCCAGGAACACCCGAAGGAGCGCCCCGGCGTACACGAGGTGGTCGCGATAGATCTCCTTCAGCACGGGTACGTTCTGCACCCATTCGCGATCTTGGTTTCGCTCGAACAACACGCGCGCGCTGATTCCCCAGCCCGCGGAGTCGAAGAAGTATGCGGTCTGCAGCGGCGCGTCGTCTTTGATCGCGGTGATCTTGCCGGCGTCGAGGCGCGTCTCGTGTCCTTGGACGGTCACCTCAAGGTTACCGACGAGCGCCTCTTCGCCCGCGAGGAGACCGAAGCTACGGCCTTGATCGTTTGCCGTGCCCGTCGGCAGCATGCCCATCGCCACGTCGTTGACTCGCTTGCAGGCGAGTAGACCCGAGGCGACCTCGCGGAACGTCCCGTCTCCGCCCATGTAGATGACGCAGCGATGATCGCTCGCGTCGAGCGCGCGGGTGACGGCCCCGATCGTCTTTAGTTCGGGCTCGGTCGCGAGGAAATCACACTCGACACCGTGCTCGTGGAGCCATGCGCGCGCGCGCTCGATGCGCTCGTGGTTCTTGCCGCTCTGCGCGGTCGGGTTGCCTACGAGAAGGTGCGTCGCCATGCACCCATCGTACTCGCGTCAGCTCACGGAGATCGGGATCTGACGCACGATGGGCTTGGATTTGGGGAGCTTCACGCTTACGACGCCGTCCTTCAACGTTGCGCTCACGGCCTCGGGATTCACGTCCTCGGGCACCACGAACGAACGCTCGAACACGACGCCGTCGGCGCGCTTGGCGACGAGTAGGAGGCGCTGATGTTGGATGCGCGCGTCGAGGTCGCCCTGGACGACACCAGGGACGTCCGCGACGACGAGAAGCTCCGTGTCGTTCTCGAACACGTCGACAGCGAGAGAGAATTTATTCTGGCTCATGATTCGGCTCCTCACGTGGTGCTGATGGTGATCTTCTTGGGCTGCGCTTCGGGCCGTTTGGGCAGCGTGACCGTGAGCACGCCGTCCTTCAGCACGGCGGTGATGGACGCGACGTCGACCTTCTCTCCGAGCGTGAGCTCGCGCGAGAACGAGTAGCTCGAGCGCTCCTTGCGGCGCGTCTCGTAGCCCTGCGGTGCGTCCGCTTCCGTCTTCGCCGAGATGCGCAGCGTGCGATCCTTGATCGTCACGTCGAGCTGGGTTGGCGAGACTCCCGGCAGCTCGGCCGTGAGCACCACCTTGTCTACGTCCTCACGAGCCGTCAGCTCTGCGTATGGAGCTCGTTGTGTCTCCTCCTGCTGGCGCTCGAAGCGCTCGAAAACGGCGAAAGGATCGGGACGAAACGAGAACGCGCGAGCGTGTGTCGGGCGATTGTAGAAAAGCATGGGCAGTCTCCTTGCGCGCAACGGCGCGCGAGAGGGTTGGCACTCGGAGTGCGGGCAGAACGTTCGCCCTTTCGGACTCCCGCTCTGCGTCACCGCACGATCCAACCAATAAGCACGGCGCGTGCGCTGTAAAGGGTCCTCGCACGATCTCCAACGCGGGAGCTGCTCGATCGCGCGCTTCAGGATCCTCACCGCCAGCGGATCGTCGCCGGATTGCGCCACGGCGCTCCGTTCGAGCTGAGCGCGCTGCCGATCACGATCTCCGAACCGCGCAAGGCTCAGACGGGCGAGCACCACCTCCACGCGTTTCGGATCGACCTTCATCGCGGCGAGCTAGAGCTCCGACAGTGCCACGAGCGTGCATCTCATTCCCACACGCCGTTGCGCGCGCGGGCCGGGCATTTCTTCCCAACGCGAGGCGGCCGACTAACTAAAAGCTCAGATCCAGTCGTAGCTTCGCGTCTGCGGCGGCTGATTTGATCTCCAATTGCGCGAGCCGATTTCCAGTCCTCGTCACGACCAGGGTGCCTGGTCCGGTGACATGAGCGTGCAATCCATTGGCGTCTTGTTGAGCACAAGGAGCGACGGGGGCCGGAGCGCATCCCGTGAGGACTGCCCCCGAGTAAGTCGCCGTCACCGCGTCCGTGGAGGCGCTCACTGCACTACTCGTCAAAACATACGACGGGCCACTCTTCTCGGTGAACGATCCCGATTGACCCAAATAGACACTGACGACTCGAGCGCCCATTGCATTGGCGTTTTGCGCCGACGAGGGCTCCACCGTGAGCGTCTGAACGCCGTCTGGATAATGAGGAACAATTGCTCCCGCTAGCGCATAGACGGGTATCTCTCCCATTGGCGTATTGACGTCTACGATTTGCGTTCCCTGCAGTGGCGCGCCGCCCGCAATTGGATACCAAGTGCCTGCGGGCAAGTAGACCTTTCGTAAGGTCGTGCCTGGCACCTGCACGGGAGCGACAAGCAAGCCGGGGCCAAGCATGAACTCGTCCGATATGGGCCAGGTCTTGAGATCGTCTGGGAACATCACGCCAAGCGGTCGCATGATGGCGATTCCCGTATCGTGCGCCTGCTGCGCGAGCGTCCTGAAATACGGCGCGAGCGCGACGTGGAGCTTCGCGTAGCGCGTCCAGTGCGCGAGGGTCTCGGCGTCGGACTCGAACGTCCAGTTCTTCTTCGGATAAGAGCCGTGGTGCGTTCGCATGACGGGGTTGTATGCGCCGAGCTCGGTCCACCTGAAGAACAGCTCCTTGTCGGACGCCGGACTATTGATGTTCTGATAGCCCGCGATGTCACTGCCGAACGTGGAGATGCCGGAGATCGACGCGCACAATGCCATTGGCAAGACAGTGGGCAGTCCGTCGTCTGCGGCCCAATCGGTTTGCTGATCGCCGGGCCAGAATACGTCTGCCAATTGAGGAGTACCGAACCAACCCGAGCGCACGAAGTCGAGGCGCTCCACCTTGTCTCCGACCGTATCGATCGCTTGACGCTGAGCCTGCTGCCACAACACCGGATATCGATTGTGTTGCGGCAAGCTCGGCCCCTCCGCCGTCACCGCGTCCGGCGGCAGCCACTCCGCGAAGTCTCCCATCCAACCGTCCGCCCCCAGCGCGATTGAAGCCTTCATCTTACCCGCGGCCCAGTTCATGGCGTCTGGGTTCGACAGATCCACGAGTGAGGTGTCATTGAATTTCGCGTCAGTGAAGATGTAGGGCTGACCGTCAGTCCCCTTGATCAAGTAGCCCTTGGGCGCGGTCTCGGGCCAGGCCTTGCTCCTCTTCTCGACGAATGAATTGAAGTAGACGAGCCACTTGAATCCCGCCGCGTGCAGATCACCGGCGACGGCTTCGAAATCCGGATAGAGCGCTCGGCTCACATCCCACTCCTCGTCGAGCGCGTAGTGATCCGGACCGTCGAACGCGGCGCCGCGCCAGTCCTCCGTCCAGATCACGCTCGAAGGCACCCCGTTGTCGCGCAGCACCTTGGCCACGCGCCTCACGTTCGCAGAGCCATAGATCGCGTCATTCCAAGGCGCAAACGCGAAGTCCGGGGGCACGCGCGGGCGCCCGAACACCGCGGTCTTTCGCGTCAATGCGTCAATGGGTTTGGGGCCGAAGAAGAGGTGCAACTTGGCCGGCAATTGAACTTGAATGCGCGCGACGTCCGCGCTCTCTCCGCACATGGAGAACGTGCTGAGTAAATCGGTTTGGGCGACGGCGGCGTATCCTCGATTGGAGAGGAACTCCGGCATGGGCATGTACGTGGAGTGCCGGCGGCCCGCCAAGTACCAAGCGCCAGTCGGGTTGTCTGTGGTGAGGTCTTTGTGGACACCCTCCTCCGATACCCAAATAGGGATCGTCTCTCCACGCTGGTCGACGCCGGTCGTCTGCTCGCCGAACCCCAAGAAGTGATCGTCTGGATTGCATTTGAATCCCCACGAGAACCTGCGCTCCGGACCGTCGCCGGGCTGCACGTCCACCGTGAGGTGATTGGGATCGTCAGTCGCGGAGAACGCGAGAGTCGCGAGCGCGTGACCGTTTCCGTCCGTGAGCGTGACCGGATCGACGCCGCCCTTCCACCTCGCGGACGTCGCGATTCGCCAATTCGCGCTCGGCGCGTCGACGATCTTGAACGCGCCGTACAACATGACATAGCTGGTCGACACGTCGCGTACGGCGAACCCTGTCATCGGTGGGGCATCGTCGTTGTCGGATGTCGAGTTGCCTACGCGGCCCGACGCGTCGAGGCCCTCCCAGAGAGGACTACCGCCAGCGGCGATCGTGAGCTTCGCGTTGTCGGGCAGCGCCGTTACGTGAAATACGCCAAAATCAGCGCTCACCGGCGCAGCGGGCGTATGTTGCGACGACGAGCAAGATATGGCGATCGCGACGAACGCAGCGCCTCCAACGACCGATCGGGAATGCATCTGAGTTTATCGGTAGTGCTCTTGAAGCGCCTCGAGGGCGGCGCTTCCGGGACACAGCTTCTCGAACGGTACTTGCGACAGCGGCTGCGCGATCGTCTTGTTGCCGTCGTGCATCTCGGTGCCCTTCTCGTCGATGTAGAGCAAGCCAACTGGGATGTCTCCCGCGGCGGCGCGTGCGTGCAGGAAGCTCCACGCCTTCTCGCGGTCGGTCGGGTCGTAGTCGGTCGCGACCTTATGGAGCCGCACGACGCTCCCGTCGTGCAGGGTCACCGTCTGGACCGTGCCCGGATCGTGGGAGGTCTCGATCGCCGAACGGCGCGGGACGAAGTCGGCCTCGATCACGGGCAGCTGGTGCTTGCGCGTGTAGGTGTAGCTCTTGGTAGACCCTTCGTGATCGTTGAACGTCACGCACGGCGAGAGCACGTCCACGAGCGCGAGGCCCTTATGACGAATGCCTGCCTTCAGGATGGGAACGAGAGCGGCCTTGTCACCCGAGAAGCTGCGCGCGACGAACGTGGCACCGATAGAGAGCGCGACCATCACCGGATCAATGGGCGCCTGGGTGTTTGCCTCGCCCTTCTTGGACTTGGACCCGATGTCCGCCGAGGCGGAAAACTGCCCCTTCGTGAGACCGTACACGCCGTTGTTCTCGATCACGTACAGCATGTTGACGTTGCGACGGATCGCGTGTGCCATCTGCCCGAGCCCGATGGAGAGCGAGTCCCCATCCCCGCTCACGCCGATGTACGTGAGGTCACGGTTCGCCGCCGACGCGCCCGATACGATCGCGGGCATGCGCCCGTGCGCCGAGTTGAAGCCGTGTGCGCCCGAGACGAAGTACGTCGGCGTCTTGGACGAGCAGCCAATGCCGCTGAGCTTGGCGATCATGTGCGGCGGAGTGTCTAGCTCGTGGAACGCGCGAACGATCGCGGCGGTAACCGAGTCGTGGCCGCAGCCGGCGCACAACGTGGACATCGCGCCTTCGTAGTCGCGCACGGTGAGACCGAGCGCGTTCGCCTGCAGCGAAGGGTGACGGACCGACGGCTTCTTGATGTAGCTCATTGACCAGCCTCCGCGCGCGACGCGAGTTCTCTCAACTGCGGCACGACGATGTCGACTACTTGCTTGGCCTGCAGCGGGAACCCGCCATAGGCGGTTACCGACCGGAGCTTCTCCTTCGGCACACGCGTCTCGAGCGTGAGGAGGCTCTTGAGCTGACTGTCTCGGTTTTGTTCGACGACGAAGACGATGTCGTGGCTCTCCAAGAACGCCTCCACCTCTTCCCCGAACGGGAACGCGCGCACTCGCATGAAGTCACCCACGAGGCCGGCGTCACGGAGCTGCTCCATGGCCTCGCGAACTGCTAGATCGCAGCCGCCGATCGTGACGACGCCGAACGTCGACGACTTCCGATTCACGATGATGGCTTGCGGGACGATCGATTTCGCGGCCGCGTGCTTTCGCGCCAACCGATCCATCACCTCCTGGTACTCGTCGGGGATCTCCGTGTAGCCGCCGAGCTTGTTGTGACCCGAGCCACGCGTGAAAAATGCGCCCTTCGAATGCACGCCTGGCAGCGAGCGCGCCGCGACACCGAGCTCGTCCTCGGGCGAGTATCGGTAGTACTTCGGTATCGCCTCGAGCTCACGGGCGGTGAGCACGCGCCCGCGGTTCGGCTTCCAGGCGTCGTCCCATTTGAGGCGCGGTACGACCCAGTCGTTCATGCCAATGTCGAGGTCCGTGAGGATGAACACGGGCGTCTGCAGCCGCTCGGCCACGTCGAACGCCTTCTGCGCGAAGTAGAAGCACTCCTCGGGGTTCGCGGGGAGCAGGAGGACGTGCTTCGTGTCGCCGTGTGATGCGTAGGCGCACGTCAGGAGATCCCCCTGTTGCGTGCGCGTGGGCATGCCGGTGGACGGACCGACGCGCTGCACGTCCACGATCACGATCGGGATCTCCGCGTAGTACGCGAGGCCGATGAGTTCGTTCATGAGCGAGATGCCGGGGCCGGAGGTGGACGTGAACGCGCGCGCACCGTTCCACGCGGCGCCGATGACCATACCGACCGCGGCGAGCTCGTCCTCCGCCTGAAGAATGCAGTAGCTCCGCTCTCCCGTCTTCTTGTCCGTGCGGTACTTCGCGCAGAACGCAGTGAACGCGTCGAGGACCCCGGTGGATGGAGTGATCGGGTACCAAGCCGCGACCGTCACGCCCGCGTACACGCAGCCGAGCGCAGTCGCCGTGTTGCCGTCGATGAGGATGGAGTCGTCGGTCGCGTTCATCTTCTCGAGGCGAATCGGCAGCGGACACGGCAAGTGCTTTTTTGCGTGGTCGTAGCCCAGCGCGATGGCCTTCTTGTTGGACTCCATCAGCGCCGGCTTCTCGCCGAACTTCTCCTTCAACATGCCGTCGATGATCTGCATGTCCATGTCGAGCAACGCGGCGATCGTGCCCGCGTACATGATGTTCTTCATCAGCGTGCGCTCGCGCGCCTGAACGAACGCGTCGGCGCACATCTTCGCGAAGGGCACCCCGAGGAACGTGACGTCGTCGCGAAGCATGGTGAGATTGAGCGGCCAGCTCGAGTCGTAGAGCACCCAGCCGCCCGGCGGGACCTCCTTGATGTCGCGCGCGTAGGTCTCGGCGTTCATCGCGACCATGAGATCGAACGTCGCCGTGCGCGCCGTGTGGCCGTCCTTGTTGACGCGGATCTCGTACCAGGTTGGCAGCCCCTGGATGTTCGAAGGGAACAGGTTCTTGCCCGCGACGGGGATTCCCATGCGGAAGATCGCCTGCATGATGAGGCTGTTGGCGCTGGCCGAGCCGGTGCCGTTCGCGTTGGCGAGCTTGAAGGCAAATTCGTTGATGCGGGTGTTCACGTCGTGGCTCCTGCGCGCGGCATGAAGAGATCGAACTTTTGCATGTCCCACGCGGCCGTCGGGCAGCGCTCTGCGCAGAGGCCGCAGTGCACGCAGAGGTCTTCGTCCTTCAACATGAGTCGCTTGGTCTGCGGCAGCGGTCCTGACGCGAAGAGGTCTTGCGTGAGGTTGGTCGCGGGAGCGGTGAGGCGGGCGCGAAGGGTCTTCTCGTCACCGTCCGGCGCGATGGTGAGGCATGCCAGCGGACACACGTCGATGCACGCGTCGCACTCGATGCAGAGGGCGTCAGTGAAGACCGTCTGCACGTCGCAGTTGAGACAACGCGCGACCTCGAGCGCCGTCTGCTCTGGATCGAAGCCCTCCTCGACCTCGACATTCATGCTCTTGAAGCGCTCGACCAGATCGACGTGCTTCATCTTCGCGCGGCCCACCGAGTTGTAGTCGTTTTTGTAGCTCCACTCGTGCAGTCCCATCTTCGCGGACACGAGCGTCATTCCGCGCGCGGGTCGCTCCGTCAGCGGGATGCCGTTGCAATGGTTGTGGATGCTAATCGCCGCGTCGTGTGCGTGCGCGACCGCCCAGATGATGTTGGCCGGGCCCCACGCCGCGTCTCCGCCGAAGAAGACGCCGGGGAGCGAGCACTCGAACGTTGCCTTGTCGACGATCGGGCAATCCCACTTGTCCATTTCGATCCCGAGATCGCGCTCGATCCATGGGAAAGAGGCCTCTTGCCCGATCGCGAGGATGACGTCGTCGCACGGCAGGATGATCTTGTCTGTGGCCTTCTGAACGAGCTTGCCGCCCTCTTCCTTGGACTCGTAGCGCTGGAACTCCATGCCCACGAGCTTGCCGCTCTCGATCATGAACCGCACCGGCTCGTGGTTGATCAGGATCTCGATCTGCTCTTCTTCCGCGTCCTCGAGCTCCCAAGGCGACGCCTTGAAATACTTGCGCGGCTTGCGCGCCATGACCTTGACGTCCTTGCCGCCGAGGCGGCGCGACGTGCGGCAGCAGTCCATCGCGGTGTTGCCGACGCCGATGATCAGGACCTTCTCGCCGATCTTCTCGGTGTGTCCGAACGCCACCGACTCGAGCCAGTCGATGCCGATGTGGATGCGTGGGCTGTCGTAGCGACCGGGGATGTCGAGGTTCTTTCCGCGCGGCGCGCCGCTGCCGACGAAGACCGCGTCGTAGCCCTCCGCGAGCAAGGACTTCATGCTCGCGACAGGAGAACCGAAACGGACGTCGACTCCGAGGCCCACGATCATGTCGATCTCGTCGTCGAGCACTTTGGCCGGGAGGCGGAACGACGGGATATTCGAGCGCATCAGCCCGCCGGCCTTGCCGAGCTTCTCGAAGATGGTGACCGAATATCCGAGCGGCATGAGATCGTTGGCGACCGCGAGCGACGCGGGACCTGCGCCTATACACGCGATGCGCTTGCCGTTCTTCGTCTCCGGCGCCCTCGGGATGAGGTCCGTCACGTCGTCTCGAAGGTCGGCGGCGACACGCTTCAACCTGCAGATGGCGACTGGCTTGTCCTCGACACGCGTGCGACGACAAGCGGGCTCGCAGGGCCGATCGCACGTGCGCCCAAGGACGCCCGGGAACACGTTGGACTCGCGATTGAGCAAGTAGGCGTCGGTGTAGCGTCCCTGCGCGATGAGCCGGATGTACTCCGGCACGTTCGTGTGCGCGGGACAGGCCCACTGACAGTCCACGACCTTGTGAAAGTACTCCGGGTTGCGAACGTTGGTGGGATCCACACCCGCACGCTATCCCCCTAGCTCTTCCGTCGCAAAGCCTCAGCGAGCGCCGCAGCATTTCTTGTCCTCCTTGGCCGACCCGCAGAGACACAGATCGTTGCGACCGGGCATGCGCGGAGCGAGGCGCGCGAGCTCCTCGGGGCGGGGCGCTTCGGGTTGCGACGTACTCGGCCCACGACCTCCGCGGCCTCGACACGAGCCTCCATTTCGGCGAGTCTCGACCGGGTGAGAGCGGCTGTCGCCTCGACTTCCAGCTTGCGAGCCAAAGCGTAATAGCGCTCGCGGTCATAGTGGGGTACCGCGCGATAACCCTGCTGCAGGAGGCGGTACACCCCGTCTACGGCGAGCTCGTACATTGGCAAGTATCCCCAACCGCGCATCGCGTCGTCGAATCGAAACATGGCAGTCACGCCCCGCGTGCGCTGCTCGATGCTCAACGTGTGAAAGCAGTCGTGCTCGCAGGGATGCGGCTCGATCTGCTCACGGAGTTGCGAAGCTCTTCGGCTGAGTCTCTAGTGGTCGACGGTTGGGCGGTCGGTGTTCACGCCGAGCCTCGCGACACCAAGGACCTCGAGCGCTTCGCGAAACGGCTCGAAATAGTGTTCCAGTCGATCGTGGAGGCTCTCGCGCACTGGGTGCAGATCCATCCTGTCCGTAAAGGTATCATGAGTCCCTGACGAGCTCGACGATCGCCTGGAATTTCTGGGCATCCGTCGCGCTTCGCCAGAACTCGATCGACTACTCCTCGTGCTCTGCGAATGAACTCGCTCTGGCAAATGCGATTCCGGCGCGCTTCACGATGATGAGTATGGCGCGCTCAATGAAAATCGCGACTCATGCTCGGCACCGAGCCGGCCGCGTCGTCTCCCCGCACGAGCTTCTCTAGCCTCTCGACGATGATGTAGATGGTGGACTGCGGCGCAGACTTTCCGGGCGCCAGCGGCACCTTGGCGCGCTCCACCTTTCCGTGCGCGAGCAGCAGGGAGCTCGAGGTGGCGACTCGGCGCAGTCGCTCGAACACGCGCGCCCACAATACCAAGTTGATGAACCCGAACTCGTCTTCCATCGTGACGAACACGACGCCGCTCGCGGTGCCTGGGCGCTGACGGCAAATCACCAACCCCGCGGCGCTCGCCCAGCGACCGTCCGGCGCGGACTCCAAGTCACGAGAGGACAATATCGATGGAGCGAGCGTGGGCCGGAGCGCGCGCATCGGATGGTCCGAGACGGACAGTCCCGTTCGCCCGAAGTCCAGCCCGAGCTGCTCTGTGCGCGTGAGTTGCGGCAACACGGGTGGCGTCTCTCGAGCGATGCCTTCGAAGAGCGCTCCGCTCGACGGCTCGCGCACTGCCCAAATCGCGCGCCTCCGGTTCGGGTCCACCAGCGGATCGAGCGCGCCCGACTCGGCGAGCGCTTCCATCTCCAGCTTCGACAGCTCTGCTCGTGACCGCAGGTCTTCGAGAGACTCGAACACGCGCGCTTTTCTCGCCTCTTCGATGCGTCGGCCGCTCTCCTCGCCCAATCCCTTGATCTGCCGTAGGCCCACTCGAATCGTATTGGAGCGTGTTGATTCGGTGACGCCTCCCGCCTGTATACGTGCACGTGCCCGATCTTCAGGTTCTTCTCGTTCTTCAGCCTCGGGCACGGGCACGTTTACGGAACTGAGTTGATTGCGCGGTAGTGTGCAGTCCCACTGACTCTCGACGATGCTAATCGGTAATACGATGACGCCGTGTCGGCGTGCATCTTCCAGGATCGTGTTGACCGAATAAAAGCCCATGGGTTGACTGTTGACTAGCGCGGCCGCGAACGCCGCGGGGTGGTGCACCTTGAGCCAAGAGCTCGCGTAGACGAGCAGCGCGAAGCTCGCTGCGTGGCTCTCCGGGAATCCGTACTCGCCGAAGCCGTGGATCTGTTTGTAGAGGCGCTCGGAAAACTCCTTGGAGATGCCTCGCGCCAAGAAGCCGCCCTCGAGCCGATCTTTGTGGCGCGCGAGCCGTCCGCTCTTCTTCCACGCGGCCATGTCACGGCGGAGCTGGTCGGCCTCGCCGCCCGTATAGCCCGCGCCGACGATGGCGATTTGCATGACCTGCTCTTGAAAGAGCGGCACGCCGAGCGTGCGATCGAGGATGGGGCGCAGGCACTCGTGCGGAGGGTCCGCGGGCTCCTCTCCGTTCCTGCGTCTCAAGAACGGATGCACCATTCCGCCCTGGATCGGGCCTGGGCGCACGATCGCTACTTGGATGACGAGATCGTAGAACGAGCGCGGCCTCAATCGAGGCAACATCGACATTTGCGCGCGACTCTCGATTTGAAAGACGCCCACCGTGTCTGCCTCGCAGAGCGCGTCATAGACGAGCGGATCTTCCGCCGGGATCTCCGCGAGACGATCGATCGCGGTCTTCGCCTTCAATCCACCGTCGGCAGCAACGAAGTCCATCGCGCGGCGAATGGCGCTCAGCATCCCTAAACCAAGTACGTCTACTTTGAAGAAGCCGAGCGTATCGATGTCGTCTTTGTCCCAAGGCACCACCGTGCGTCCGGGCATCGTCGCGGGCTCGACCGGCGCTACTTCATAGAGGGGAGTAGCCGAGAGCACGAAGCCGCCCACGTGAATGGACAAGTGGCGCGGATACCCGGCAATCGCATGCGCCATCTTCAGACACATGACGACGCGCACGTCGTGCTCGTCGAAACCGGCCTCCCGTAGGCGGATCGGTGAGATCGACTCGGGACCGTCCCACCAGCTCACGAGCTCGCTCAGGCGATCCACTTGCTCCAACGAGAAGCCGAACACCTTGCCTACTTCCTTGAGAGCGCTCTTGCCGCGATAAGAGATTATCTCGGACACCATGGCCGCGCGGTCCCGCCCGTAGCGCGCATAGATGTCTTGAATGACCTCTTCGCGACGCTCGTGCTCGAAGTCCACGTCGATATCGGGAGGCTCGCGGCGCTCCTCGGACAAGAAGCGCTCGAACAACAGGCTCGAGCGCGCGGGATCTACCGCGGTGATCGCGAGGCAATAACAGACCGCGCTATTGGCGGCGCTGCCTCGGCCCTGGCAGAGAATGTCCCGCTTGCGCGCCATCTCGACGATCGTGCGTACGCTCAAGAAGTACGGGGCCACCTCGAGGCGCAGGATGACGGCTAGCTCCTTTTCGATTTGCGCTTCCACGCTACTTGGCAATCCGTTCGGATAACGCGTCTTGCTGCCTTCGTAGGTGAGTCTCCTCAGCGCTTGATCGGCGCTCTCCCCGGGCAAGAGTTCGTCGTCACTCGGGAAGCGATACGAGAGCTCCTTCATCGTGAATCTGCAGGCGTTCGCGATCTCGCGCGCGCGGTCGATCCACTCGAGACTTGCCGGAAACGCGGCGAGCATCTCTTCGCTGCTCTTCATGCGTGCCTCGGCGTTGGGCAAGAGCGCCCTGCCCGCGGCGTCTAGCGTCGTGCCCTCACGGATGCACTGGAGCACGTCCAGGATCGGCTTGTGCGCGGCCGTCGCGAAGCGGACCGCGTTGTGGAGGACGATGGGGATATCGAGCGACTGATTGGCAAGTAGCGCAGCGGACAATCGCGCGGCGTCATTGCCATCTAGGTGTTTGTGGACTCCGATGGATAAGCGATCACCGAACGCCGTTTTCAAACGAACGAGTGCTTCGTGAGAAGCGCCCGCGAGAGCCGTGCACCAGAGGCCCTCTGCGTGGTCGCACACGGTCTCGAGCAAGACACCCGCGTGCACGTTCTTGGGCAGATCCTCTTCTTCGTTCTTGCGCGCCTTTCCCTTGGGATGACGCGCATGACTCTCGGTTAGGATTTGGCAGAGGTGCGTATATCCCGCGTGGGTCTCCACGTGCACGAGCAAGGTCCAAGTCGCCTTTGAATTGGGCTCGTCGACTCCAAGCCGACCCTTGCGGGTCGCTTGGACAGAACCTGGACTGACTGTGCCTTCGTCACAGTCCATCGTGAGCTCGCAGCCGACGACGACTCGGACGTTGGCGCGCGTTCCCTCCTCGTGCGCGCGGACGATCCCGTAGAGGCCGTCGCGGTCGACGATGCCGACTGCGTCTTGCCCGAGCTCTGCGGCGCGACGCACGATGTCTTCTGGAGAAGAACCTGCCTGCAAGAACGAGAAGTTCGTGCGTGCGAACAGCTCCACGTATCGAGCCTTCTCGCTCGCGCGGCGGCGCACGAGCTTCTCCTCCTCTTCGAACCCCAACAAAGACGAGATGGGGATGCGTGATCCGGCATCGATTCGCTTTCGCCTCGACATACTGAACATATTAGCAGTATTCTGATATGCATCGCCACCGTTCATCTTGTCAATAATGAGCGAGTCTGGGAGCGATGACGAGCGAGGTCGCCCTTTGTTGCCGACGCTACAGGCCGCGCGTGCGGACGAAGAAATCGCCTCACCCTTGCCGTCCGAAGAGCCGAGCCATGTCTACGGCGCGGCCGCGATCGTGATCCAAATCGACGGCGCAAGGCGCGAAGCGTGGACCGACGACGTGGAGCTGAGTGAGAACCTATTTGCCAATTACCCAAAAGGCTTTCCGCCCGCGCCCGACCGGAACAACTGGGGGTATCCGATGCACGAGGTACCTGCCCGACGTCAGCGCTGCATGATGTGCGTCGTGCAGCCGGGCTTCTCGACCTGCGTCGCATGTGGCGGAACTGGCAGCATCAGCGAGTTTACCCAATGCGAGTGCTCTTCGGGCTTCGTGCAGTGCACGACCTGCGAGGGGGCACAGGTGACGATCGGCGCGCGCGTCCGCTACGTGAATGACTCGCCCGTGCACCTGCGGCAGCTGTTCGTCCCGCAGCTACCGAAGACTCTGCGCTCGTACCTGGAGCGCGGGATCGATCCAGGCGCGCGGTAGTCCGAGTCGCTGCGCTTCGACCCCACGCCGACGATGGTGGCGACGGCATACCGAGGCGCGTCCGCGATGCGCGAGCCCGACTTTTGCAGCTTCTTTTTCGGCGAAGCGCTCGGCGACGACGCGCTCGATCGACGCGACGACGGTCAACGTCAGCGACGTGGACACGCGCGCATACGGTGTCGCGATCTTGTGGCTGGTCTACGAGAAGATGGGGTCGATCTCTCACCTGGGATTGTTCATCAACGCCGACGGCAAGCTCACGTTCGCCGGGCCCACGTGACCCGCTTGCCATAGCTTTCCTTGCACGAGACTCCGGGCGAGGTACTCTCGCGCCCGCCACAAAACTCGCGCGCCTTAAAGGAGTCTTGAATGAACAATCGATTGCTCTGGATCGCCGGCCTCACTGTCCCTTCCCTCGCGCTCGCTGCGGCTTGCGGAGGTGACGTCAACGTCGTCCCAGATGTGGATGCGGGTCTGCCAGATACGTCTGTCGTCGACGGTGCGGTGAAGGACACGAGCACCAAGGACGTCTCGAAGCCGGACGCATCGGACGCGAGCGCGGCAGACGCGCCCGATGACGTCGTGGTCGACGCGGCCCAAGACGTAATGAGCGCGGACGGCGGTGTGATCGTCAATCTGCAGGGGCTCGTGCTGTGGCTGGACGGCAACAAGGGCGTCACCTTGAATGGAAATGACGTAACCACCTGGGCCGATCAATCGGGCCAAAAGAACGACGCCAAGGCCGCGAAGACGGCGCCTACGCTGACCAAAAGCGCTATCAACTCGCTGCCTGCAGTCACGTTCACCGCGAGCAGCGCCAGCGGGATGGTGGTCACCGATGCGCCGAGCCTGCAGTTCGGGACTGCCGATTACTGCATCGCGGTGGTCAGCCAATTCGACAACGATCCGAAGAGCGCGCAGGCGTCGAGCATCGGCACCTGGTTCGGCAAAGCGGACATGAACAGCGGCATCTTGTTCTTCGGCAACAACATCGACCCGAAGAGTTCGATGGTCACGGCTGGTCTGTTCGCCGCTGAGAACAGCACCACGTTCCTCGGAGTGAACAACGCGTACAACGACAAGAAGGCGCGACTCTACTTGCTGCAGCGGACGGCGAACGTGCTGTACACGCGAGTCAACGGCGCGCAGGTCGGGACGCTCACCGAGAGCGCGCCCATCTCGGTGAGCGCGGCCAACAACGACGCGTTCATCGGCTTGTTCACGAACATGAACCAGGACGTCGGCGCGCTAAACGGTGACATCGCGGAGATGATCGCGGTGAAGGGCGCCGTCTCCAGCGGGGATCTCTCTACGGTCGAGTCGTACTTCAAATCGAAATACGCCCTCTAGCCGCGACGGTTTTCGGCTAGCGTTCTCGAGCATCCATGGCGGTGTTCGTTCTTCCGTTCGAGAAACCCCTTGTCGATCTGATCGGTCGTGTGCGTGAGCTGCGCGAGCTCGCGGACACCGATGCCACGCTCGAAGAGGAGCTCCAGAGGCTCGAGGAGAAGACCGCCCGCCTCGCGCGTGAGCTCTTCTCGAGCCTCTCGCCGTGGCAGAAGGTGCAGCTTTGCAGGCACCCTGCCCGCCCCTATACGCTCGACTACCTCGAGCACATCACGACCGACTTCGTGGAGATGCACGGCGATCGTCGCTTCGGTGACGACCCCGCGATCGTCGCAGGCGTTGCGCGTTTTCGCGGCCGGAGCGTGGTGGTAGTCGGTCACCAGAAGGGGCGCAGCACCAAAGAGAAGGTGTCGCGCAACTTCGGACAAGCCAACCCCGAGGGTAACCGCAAGGCGATGCGCTTGTACGAGCTCGCAGATCGCTTCGGCTTCCCGATCCTCACGTTCATCGACACGCAGGGCGCGTTCCCCGGGATCGGCGCCGAGGAGCGCGGCCAGAGCGAAGCCATCGGCGCGTGCCTCGCCGCGATGAGCCGCGCGCGGGTGCCGATCATCGCGACCATCATCGGCGAAGGCGGCTCCGGCGGCGCGCTCGCGCTCGGCGTCGCGAATCGCGTGCTCGTGCAAGAGTACGGCACCTACAGCGTGATCTCGCCAGAGGGCTGCGCGTCGATCCTCTGGAAGGACGGCACCAAGAGCGACATCGCCGCGGAGGCCATGAAGATGACCGCGCCCGACTTGTTCGGGTTCAAGGTCGTCGATCGCATCGTGGACGAGCCCCCCGGCGGAGCCCATCAAGACCCCTACGCCGCGGCGAAGCTCGTCGAGACTGCGATCGCAGAGACCCTCGGAGAGCTCACGAAGATGACCCCCGAGCAGCTCGTCCTTGATCGCTACAAGAGATTCCGCGCGCTCGGCACGTTCATCGGCTGATCAACTACGCCTCCGACTCCGCTTAAACGAGACGGTCCCGCTCTTGCGCCACTCGGGGTTGGACACTACCGTCCGTCCACATGACCTCGCGGCGGTCCAAGTCCGATACGGTTTTCTTCGCGCTCGTGATCGTGGTCACAGGGCTGTTTCTAGCCACGATTGAGCTTGTTTTCCTGCGCGTCCCTGTCGAAAAGACGATGGGCGTCGTCCAGAAAATTTTCTACTTTCACGTGCCGAGCGCGTACAGCATGTACCTCGGCGCGGCGGCGTGTTTCGTCGGCTCGGTGGGCTATCTGTTGCGGCGCACGGACGTGTGGGACGCGCTCGCGCGAGCCGGTGCCGAGGTTGCCGTGGTGTTCGGCGCGATCATGCTGATCACCGGGCCGCTCTGGGCGGCGAAGGCGTGGGGACACTTCTGGACTTGGGATCCACGCCTGACGACGGCGTTGCTCAGTGTTCTCATTTACGTCGCGTACCTCGTGCTGCGTGCGTTCGCGGGGGACGGCGAAGGCGAGAAGCGGTTCAGCGCGGCGCTCGGCGTGCTTGGCGCTGCCAACCTCCCGATCATCCACTTCAGCGTTCAGAAGTGGAGCGGGCAACACCCGACCGTGATCACGAGCAAAGGCGGCGGGCTGCAGCACCCCGACATGAGGCTCGCGCTCACGCTCTCGTTCATCGCGTTCACGCTCTTCGTGATCGCCATGCTCTGGACGCGCGTTCGGTTCGAGCTCGCCAAGAGTCGACTCGCAATGGCAGAGGAGGATCTCTTGGATCTCGACCCCGACGGAGCCGATTCATGATGTATCAACAGCCGACCCCAGCCGCGAGCGCGACGCCGGACGACCGGTCGACGAGCTTCCGCCCCGTCGAGGGCGGCCCCGAGATGCGCAGCGGCACGGTGCTCCTCGTGGAGGCGTACGCGGCGATCTGGCTCGTGCTGATGGTTTGGCTGCTGATGTTGTGGCGCAAACAGCGCACCTTGCACGAGCGCCTGGACGAGGTCGAGCGCGGGCTCGCGCGCGCTGAGAAAGCGGCAAAGACCTGAGATGCCGGTCGAGCACGTGATCTTCATTCCGGGCGTCTTGTTGATCGGAACGATCCTCGGCTACGTGCTCGGAGTGCGGGCCGCGCGAGCCCACGTCGACAAGCGCAAGCGACGAGCGCGCGAGTAACGCGTCACCCGCCGCCGACGAGGTGAACGATCTCGATCACGTCGCCTTCGCGCACGATCTGGCTCGCGTGTGTGGCGCGCGGGACGATCTCGCGATTGATCTCGACCGCGACCGGACCTTCGGTGAGTTCGAGCTGCAGGAGCATAGCGTGCACGGTGCAGTCGTCGGAGAGCTCTTTGCCTTCGCCGTTGACGGTCACCTTCATGACGTCGACGCGTACACTCCCGTGGACCGATCGACAAGGACCTCGTCGGCGTTCGAAGCGTCGTCGGCGTCCTGGTGGGTTTGGGTGGCCGCCAGCAGCGTGAACGCGTGCGCGAAAGACACGGTAGCGTAGACCAGCGCGGGCAAGCCGAGCGTGTGGATGTCGAAGTCCTTCCAACAGCCGGGATCGACCGCGACGCTCGATGCGATGACCGCGCAGATCACCGCGACGTTGTGGACGAGCGACCAGATCGCGACGCCGTGCGCGAATCGGCGGGAGCGATCGCGGCGCTTGTACAGGCGCCAACCGGCAGCGAAGATCATGAACGCGAGGAGCAAGCCCGTCGGGCCGAAGATCGCCGCCGCTCCGACGCCCCCGGTTCGGCCGTCCGCCTCTTTCGCCATGCCGATCAACATGATGGGCAACGAGAGCACCGCCGGCCCGAGCAGCGCGAACGACCACACGGATGCGACCTGCACCAACACGGGCGCGCCGGGGTTTCGAGGAAGCCACGTCCAACCGCCACGATACGCGCCGCCGGTCGGGGTGGGCACTTTGTCGAAGACGATCCATTCGCCCGAGGACTTGCGCGTCGCGAGGTGGTGAACGCCGACCGGAATCGCGATGAAGACGAGGACGACTACGAGACCAAGGGCCAAGAGCATTGATTGCCTCCTATGGATTGAACGCGGGCGCGCCACGATTCTTCCTCGAAGGCCGTGATAACTTCGGAACGCCCTATGCCGACAGAAAAGCTCTACTGGGACGAGCCCACGACTTTTTCTTTTGAGACGACCGGTGCGCGCGTCGCGAGCTGGCAAGACAAGCCTGCGCTCGTCCTGCCACGCACGGTGTTTTACGCCGAGGGCGGCGGACAGCTCGGGGACACGGGTACGTTGCGCGTCGGGTCGCAGAGGCTACGCGTGGTGGACACTCAGATCGACGAGGCGGGCGACATCTTCCATGTCCTCGACGCTCCGGCCGTGGTGGCTCACGATGCGGCTATTATTGGCTCGATCGACGTCGATCGAAGGCGTGACATGATGGCGCATCATACGGCTCAGCACATGCTGTCCCGGGCCGTCCTGGACGTCGCGCGCGCGGCTACGGTCTCGGCTCGCCTCAGCCTCGGCTCCTGTACGATCGACTTCGACAAGGCGTCTCTGCCTGACGCCGATCTGGCTTCGGCGGAGGACCTCGTGAACGCCATCGTGCGAGACGACGTCACGGTGCGTGCGTTCTTTCCAAACGAAGAAGAGCTGAAGAGCCTCGACCTCCGCCGTGCGCCCAAAGTGCAGAGCGGGATACGCATCGTGGAAGTCAGCGGGTTCGATCTCACGCCGTGCGGCGGTAGCCACGTCACGCGCTCCGGTCAGATCGGCGCAGTCCGCGTGATCGCGACCGAGCGCTACAAGGGCAAAATGCGCGCTACGTTCGTGGCGGCGGCTCGCGTGCTCGTCGACGCGCGCGCCAAGGACAGGCTGCTCGGTGAGCTCGCGCGCGACATGACGTGCGGGCTCGGTGACATCCCGGCGAACGTGGCTCGCTTGCGGGCGGAGCTCGCCGAGCGCGTCGACGCATTGGCCAAGGCGCGGGCTGAGCTCGTGCGCCACGTGGCCGGCGAGCTCCTCTCGGCGGCTCGCATCGACCCGAGCGGCACGACCGTGGTGCGTGTGCTGCGCGATGGAGACGACGTGGGGGCGCTTCGTACGCTCGCAGGGAGGCTCAGCGCCCGCGAAGACGTCGTAGCGATCTGCGGCTCAAAAGACGCCTCTGGTGAGGTCCTCGTCATCGTGCAGCGAGGGGGCGGCACCAACTTCGACTGCGGCGCGTGGCTGAAGGAGACCGCGGCTCGCTTGGGCGGGCGCGGCGGCGGTCGACCGGAACGGGCCGAAGGAAAGCTCCCCGCGGCGTTCGCCGGCGAGCTCGACCCTCAATTGCCTTCCCAGCATGACCGCAATGACGGAGACTCGGGACCGCGATGATCCCGGCTCCCAAGAAGAGTGACCACGAGGACGTGGCCTGGGCCCTCTCGACCGCCGAGGCACAGTGGACTCAGGGCGAGCGGGCGGAGGCCATCAAGTGGCTCCGCCGCGCCGCTGAAGCCGCATCCGAGGTCGAGGACGACACGCGCGCGCTGGAGCTCGCCAAGGCCATCGCGGAGCTCACGGCATCGTCGCCGCCGCCGCCGCCGAGTAGGCCGCCCGCTTCGGTGCAGCTGCCGAGGCCGCCGCCTATCCCCAACGTCGCCGGAGTGACTCCGCCGCTGCCGCCTCAGTCTCTTCCGAAGCCGCCTCTTGCGCCAAGCGCGCCGCTAGCTCCGAGGCCTCTCTCCGTAGCGCCGCGGCCTGTTTCGGGTACGCCGCCGCGAGCGCCCACGGCGCGCCCTCCCGCTCAGCCGCTGCGACCGGCATCGAAGGCGCCGACGCCGGCGAAGCGACAGAGCAGGAAGTCAATTCCGCCGAAGGACGAGGACCGCACGGACACGGAGATCGCACAGCCTCCGCCATCCGCGAAGGATCCCCGCTCCCAGATGCCAACGACGCCTCCGACGTCAGAGGCGGACGCGTGGCCCACCGAGTCGATGGGCGGCAACGAGTTTGCCGGTCTCGAAGCGGAGCGCACGCGAGTCGGTGAGCCGTTCTACAGCTCGGCTTCGACGCCGAGTGGCGCGCCGCTAACTCGAATCCCCACGTCTCAGGCAGTGCGCGTGATCGTCTGGCGCGACGCCAACGGCGTGCACCTCGCCCCTGCTGGCACGACCGTGACCGCGATCACGGTGGACGCGATGTTGGTGGCGTTGGACACCACCGCCGATCTCTCTGCCTGGCTCAGCAAGAAGTAGGACCTGTCTGCGGCCGCGATTTGCGCTAAAGGGTGCGGGGATCATCTGCCCATTCACCTCCGCGTCCCCCAAGTACGAGTGACCATGTTCGAAGAGTTTGGAATCAACGCGGGATACGTCGAAGACCTCCACGCTCGCTGGCAGCAGAGTCCTCAAAGCGTCGACGACAAGTGGCGGGCGTTCTTCGGTGAGGGCGGGACGGCGGCAACTACGGATGACTCATCAAGAGTTTCTCCGCCGACGAACGGGGCCCTCGCGCTCAAGCACTCTAACGGACACGTGCCGATCGCCTCGCTCGACCTCGACATGCCCCGAGAGTCGCTGCCGCCCCCGGCCATGTTGGCCGAGAAGGCCGCGGGCGGGCG
>ENA-OFCD01000458-OFCD01000458.1-metagenomes-genome-assembly--contig:-NODE-458-length-26001-cov-16.438295_pt1 | contig 26001 bp, 28 predicted proteins | sample MGYA00153392_OFCD01 | MGnify analysis MGYA00153392
GTCGTAGCCGAAGCCGGCGGCGCCGCGGGGTGCATCGAGCAACACGCCGTGCCAGCGGCCCACTGCGACCAGGGGCTCGGGATCGCGCTCGTGGCGCACGGCGACGAGCGTGGCGACGAAGCGCGCGCGACGATTGGAGTGGCTCTTCAACTGCTCGAGCAGGTGCGCGTTGTTGGCCGCATCCTGACGCTTGCGCAGTGCCTCACGGGGCTCCCCTGCGACCACCTCGATCGGCGCATAGTGGGCCGAAAAGACGCCGGGCGCGCCGTCGAGTGCGTCGACGACGAGGCCTGAGTCGTCGGCGATCGCTGCGCCGCCGCTCGCCCGCGCTGCGTGCCGCGCCTTGACCAGTGCATTCTCCAGAAAGGTCGCGTGCGGCTCTTCGGCCTCGGGGATTTCCAAGTTTCCCTGTGCCACCAGATCAAGTGCAAGCGGCGCGAGCAGAACTCGCAGCTCCGCCAGCTTGCCCGGATTGTTGGACGCGAGGACGAGCTTCATTGCACCCGGCTCATCGCGGCAAGGGTTCGGCCAACGCTGCTCGCTGCGCTGCCACCAGCTCGCCGATGCCCTTTCCGGCGAGAACAAGCAGCGCGTCCATCTCGCCGCGCGAGAAGGTCGCACCCTCGGCCGTGCCCTGCAACTCGACGAAGCCGCCGGCCGCCGTCATGACGACGTTCATGTCGGTATCGCAGGCCGCGTCTTCTACGTATTCGAGGTCGAGCAGCGGCGTCTTCTCGACGATGCCGACCGAGACCGCGGCGACGAAATCTCGGATCGGCGAGCGGGCCAGCTTGCCCTGCAGCATGAGCCAGGCTACCGCGTCGTGCGCGGCGACGAAGGCGCCGGTGATGGCCGCCGTGCGCGTGCCGCCGTCGGCTTGCAACACGTCGCAATCGAGCGAGATCGTGCGTTCGCCGAGCGCGGCCAGGTCGAACACGCAACGCAGCGAACGGCCGATCAGGCGCTGGATCTCCTGCGTGCGCCCGCTTTGCTTGCCGCGTGCGGCCTCGCGGTCGCTGCGCGTGTGGGTGGCGCGCGGCAGCATGCCGTATTCAGCCGTGACCCAGCCCTCGCCGGAACCGCGCTTGTGCGGCGGCACTTTTTCTTCGACCGACGCGGTGCACAGCACCTTGGTCGCCCCGAACTCGATCAGCACCGAGCCCTCGGCGTGCTTGGTGTAGTGACGGGTGATGGTGACGGGGCGGAGCGAGTCGGCCGCGCGGGAATCGGTGCGTTTGAATGTCATCCGCGTATTGTCTACGCGGAAGAACTCACCACACTTCAGCCCTTCTTTTGGGATGAACGCCGGATCGCCTCGTTGATCTCGCGAATCGAGCGTTCGATTTCGGCGTCATCCAACTCGTCGGGCGCATCGCTGCCAAGCACGCTGGCCTGGATGGTCGAGGCGAACACCTCTTCGCCGAGCTGCTGGGTCGAGATGCCGGTCGTGCTGTCGCTGTCTTCGGCCGATTCCCACTCCATCGCAAGCACCGAGACGTTGTCGCTCTTCGGGCCGCCGTTTCGCAGCGCCTGCTCGACGAGCTCGGGCACGGCGTCGGCGATCACGTTGCGTGCGAGTTGCTCGGTGATGGTCGCGTCGTCGACCGTGCCCCACAGGCCGTCGGAGCACAGCAGCAGGCGATCACCGGCCTGCAGCAGCAGCGGGCCGACCGTGTCGATCACCGGCTTGCCGGGGCTGCCCAGGCAAGTGAATAACACGTTGCGGTTGAAGCGGTCGGGCATCGGCACGACCTGGCTCATGGTCTGCTGCAGCTCGGAATACGAATGATCGCGGGTGCGTGCGATCAGCTTGTCGCCGCGCACGAGGTACAGGCGCGAATCGCCGCAATGCGCCCAATAAGCCGCGTTACCTTGCAGCAGGCAGGCGACGATGGTAGTGCGCGGCGTGTCGATCAGCGCTTTTTGCGTGGCGTAGCGCAGCAGCTGGTGGTGACCGGCAATCGTGGCTTCTTGCAAGAAGCGCAGCGGGTCGGCCAACGTGGGTTTGCAGTCACGCTGGAACATCGCAGCGAGCGTTTGCAACGCGAGCTGCGATGCGACCTCGCCCTCGGGGTGGCCGCCCATGCCATCGGCGAGCGCGAACAGCCCGGCGTCACGCGTGTAGCAATAGCCCATGCGGTCTTCGTTCTTCTCGCGGCCGCCTTTGCGGCTCACCTGATAGACAGAAAATCGCATCGTGGTCAGGCCTTGGCGCCGGTGGTTAGGTTTTCGAGCTGGAGCTTCAACCGTTCGCTGAAACTGAGCTTGGTGTAGCGGCGCTCGGTCTCACGCGCCAACTCTTTTTGCAGCGCGAACACGCTTTGCGGGCGCGACAGCGGATCGAGCGACATGCACCACTCGGTGACTTCGATCAGGTTGTCGGAGTACACGTTGCGCAAGCGCGAAAGGCTCAGCGCGAGGCGGTCTTTCTCGATGCGCTGTGGCGAGTCGTTGGGCGGGTAGCCTTGCATGCAAGCGTAGATGCAGGCGCCGATCGCGTAGATGTCGGTCCAGGGGCCGAGCGTGCCGTCGCGGCGGTACATCTCGGGCGCGGCGAACCCCGGCGTGTACATCGGGCGGATGAAGTTGCCCTCTTTACTGAGCACCTCGCGCGCGGCGCCGAAGTCGAGCAGCACGGCCTTGTTTTCGTTGGTGATAAAAATGTTGGCAGGCTTGATGTCGAGGTGCAGCATCTTGTGCTGGTGCACGATTCGCAATCCACGCAAGATTTCGTCGAACAGGCTGCGGATCGTGCTCTCGCGGAACACCTTGTCGCGCTTCAGGTCACGCGCGGTGACGATGAAATCCTGCAGCGTGTCGCCCTGCAGGTAGTTCATCACCATATAGACAGTTTCGTTCTCGCGAAAGAAATTCAGCACCGAGACCACGCTCGGGTGGCTGATCTGCGCGAGCGATCGGCCTTCTTCGAAGAAGCTCTTCAAGCCGAGCCGGTACAGCGGCTGCTTCTCGGGCTTGACGCGTGGCGTGAGTTCACCGGGCGAGCGCTCGGCGAGCGAAGACGGCAGGTATTCTTTGAGCGCCACGAGGTGGCGGTCGGGGTCTTCGCACAGGTACACCACACCGAAGCCACCGGCTGCCAGCTTCTTGATGACTTGGTAGCCGCCCACCACAGTGCCTGACGGCAACGGAGCGGGTTTGGGCTTTGACATAATCCGGGTTTGATTGGGTAATTTCCAATGCCAGTTTACAGCATGACCGGCTTCGCAAGCGCCTCGGCCGGGCCCGTTTCCACCCATGAAACAGCCCCTGCTGCGGACAATTTGGCACCCCGCGCGAACGGCAGCGCGAACGCCAGCGTCAGCATCGAATTGCGCTCGGTCAACGGCCGATTTCTCGATCTGGGTTTCCGCTTGCCCGACGAGTTCCGCTCGTTGGAGCCGGCACTGCGCGACTTGCTCTCGGCCGCGTTCAAGCGCGGCAAGATCGAGCTGCGACTCAGCACACGCACCGAAAGCGAAACGCAGTGGCCACAACCGCAGCCCGATCAGCTGAACCGACTGGTGCGGTTAGAAAGCACGATTCAAGGTTGGTTGCCGAAGGCCCAGGCGCTGTCGGTGAACGAGATCCTGCATTGGTGCAAAGGCAGCACGACCAGCGAGAAGCTCGACGAGCCAGCGCTAGAGGCCGCCAAGCGTTGCATCGCTGGCCTGCGCGAAGCGCGGGAGCGCGAAGGCGCAAGGCTGGTCACAGTGCTTATGGAACGCGTCGATCGCCTGCGCGAGTTGGCGGCGCAGGCGGAGCCGCTCGTGCCGGCTGTCGTCAAGCGCCAGCAGCAGCGTTTTCTCGACCGCTGGACCGAAGCGCTGGAGGCCAGCGGCGCGGCGCAGACGATCTCGCGCGAAGCCCTGCAGGAACGCGCGCTGAACGAAGCAGCGGCGTACTCGATCCGCATCGACGTGGCCGAAGAACTGGCTCGACTGCGCTCACACCTCGACGAAATCGCGCGGCTGCTGAAGGCCGGTGGCGAGCTCGGCAAGCGGCTCGATTTTCTGATCCAGGAACTGCTGCGCGAAGCGAACACGCTCGGCTCGAAAGCCGCGGCGCTTGAGCTGACCAACATCTCGGTCGAGATGAAGGTCGCGATCGAGCAACTGCGCGAGCAGGTGCAGAACATCGAGTAGTTTTCAAGGGGTCATGGCCGTATATACTAAGAACGTATATACAGGAGTCCACCCGTGAATCCGAAAGCCGCAAAATTGTTTGTCAACGGCGGCAGTCAGGCAGTGCGCCTGCCGGCCGAATTCCGCTTCGAGGGCGCAGATGAAGTCTTCATCCGGCGCGATACAGTCACCGGCGACGTGATCCTGTCGGCCAGGCGCACCAGCAACGGCTGGCGCGAGTTTTTTGCGCTGCGCGACGCGGCCGCGGCGACCGGAGTGGCCGATGACTTCGGCGCCGAGCGCCCGTTGAACGAGCCGCTGAACCTGCGCGTCGACCTGTGAAGCTGTACATGCTCGACACCGACATCGTGAGTTATGTGGTGCGCGGCAAGACGGCGGCGCTCGACGCGCAACTCGCCGCAGTGCCGAAGAAGCAGGTCTGCATCTCCGCCGTCACGCGCGGCGAGTTGCTCTTCGGGCTGAATCTGAAGGACTTCGCGCATCGCCTCGCGCAAGTCGTCGACCAGTTCCTGCAGCGCGTGCAGTGCCTGCCGTGGGACGCAGAGGCCGCCACGCACTTCGCGCAAGTGGCGGCCACCCTGCACAAGGCCGGCACGCCGATCGGCAGCATGGACGCGATGATTGCCGGCCATGCGATTGCCGCAGGCGCGGTACTCGTCACCAACAATGGTCGGCGTTTCTCGCGCGTGGCCGGCTTGAACACCGAGAACTGGACACAGGATCACTGACCATGGACTACCCCGGCAACCTCTTCGTCGTCGCCGCGCCCAGCGGGGCGGGCAAATCGAGTTTGGTCAGCTCGCTGCTGCAGGTCGACTCGCACTTGGTCGTCGCGGTGTCGCACACCACGCGGGCGCCGCGCGGGCAAGAGCAGCAAGACCGCGAATACCACTTCACCGACGACGCGACCTTCCGCACGATGATCGAGCGCGGCGAGTTTTTCGAGTGGGCCGAAGTGCACGGCCACTCGTACGGCACCTCGCGCAACGCGATCGAAACGCGTATCACCGGCGGGCAAGACGTGGTGCTCGAGATCGATTGGCAAGGCGCGCTACAAATCAAGCAGTTGTTCCCCGACGCGGTGCTGGTCTTCATCTTGCCGCCGAGCTGGGAGGAGTTGCAGCAACGCCTGAACCGCCGCGGCGAAGACCGCCCCGATGAGATCGCCCGGCGCATGGCGAATGCGCGCGTCGAGGTCTCGAAGGCCCGCGAATTCGACTTCGTTATAATCAACGCCTTGTTTGAAACGGCGCTCTTCGACCTGAAGGCGATCGTTCATTCGCAGCGGCTCAAGTACGCTGCACTCCAAAGAAGCAAGCCTGCTGTCTTTGCTGCACTCGACCTGAGCTGATCGAACCTTGAAAGACACCATGGCCCGCATCACCGTCGAAGACTGCCTCGCTCGCATCCCGAACCGTTTTCAGCTCGTGCTGGCCGCGACCTATCGCGCGCGCATGCTCAGCCAGGGCCACGCGCCGAAGATCGAAACCAAGAACAAACCCGGCGTGACCGCGCTGCGCGAAATCGCCGCCGGCGAAGTCGGCATCGAGATGCTGCGCAAGGTGCCGATCTAAAGTTTCTTTGTGCTGCCTCGGTGCGAGGCAGCACCGGTCGGGTTGCCCCTGACCGGTAGCGGCGTCCATTCCAAGTTAAATTCACTAAATGAGCGCCCGCGTCCCTCAAGTCTTGCGAGATTCGGCACGTATCGCCAATTCGACCAGGCGTGCGCTCGCGCAGAAGGCGCAGCCGGCCGTTACCGACGCCGCCGCCGCCTCGTTCGCAGCCCTCACGCACAAGCTCGACTACCTCGACGCCGCCGACATCAAGCGCGTGCGCGAGGCCTATCGCTTCGCCGACGAAGCGCACCTCGGTCAGTTCCGCGCCAGCGGTGAGCCGTACATCACGCACCCGATCGCTGTGGCCGGCTTGTGCGCCGAATGGAAGCTCGACGCGCAAGCCGTCATGGCCGCGCTCATGCACGACGCGATGGAAGACTGCGGCGTCACCAAAATCGAGCTGATCGAGAAGTTCGGTGCGCCGGTGGCTGACCTCGTCGACGGCCTGACCAAGCTCGACAAGCTGCAGTTCTCGACCCGCGAAGAATCGCAAGCCGAGTCGTTTCGCAAGATGCTGCTGGCGATGGCGCGTGACGTGCGCGTCATTCTCATCAAGCTCGCCGATCGCCTGCACAACATGCGCACGATGGACGCGATGGCCGCTGCCAAGCGCACCCGCATTGCCGGCGAAACGCTCGAGATCTACGCGCCGATCGCGCACCGTCTCGGGCTGAACCAAACTTACCGCGAACTGCAGGAGCTTTCGTTCCAGCACCTGCGCCCGTGGCGCCAGGCGGCGCTCTCGAAAGCAGTGCAGAAAGCGCGTGGGTACCGGCGCGACATCGTCGAGCGCATTCAGCACGACGTTGACAAGGCCTTCGTTCAGCACAAGCTCGCCGTGCAGGTGTTCGGCCGCGAGAAAACGCTGTTCTCGATCTACCAGAAGATGCGCGAGAAGCACCTGACCTTCGCACAGGTCAACGACATCTTCGGTTTTCGCATCGTCGTCAGCACGTTGATGGAGTGCTACATGGCGCTCGGCGTGCTGCATCAGCTTTTCAAGCCGTTGCCCGGCCGCTTCAAGGATTACATCGCGATCCCGAAGGCGAACGGCTACCAGTCGCTGCACACCACGCTGGTAAGCCCGCTCGGCACCGCTGTCGAATTCCAAATTCGCACCGAGCAGATGCACGCGGTGGCCGAGAAAGGCATCGCTGCGCACTGGCTCTACAAAAGCGGCGGCGCACAGGTACAAGAGGCGCAGCGGCTGGGCGCAATGTGGCTGCAGTCGCTGATCGACATTCAAGACGAGACGCATGACGCGAACGAGTTTCTCGAGCACGTCAAGATCGACCTGTTCCCCGACGCGGTCTACGTGTTCACGCCGAAGTCGAAGATCTTGGCGCTGCCGCGCGGCGCGACACCGGTCGACTTCGCGTATGCGATCCACACCGATGTGGGCGACCACACGATCGCGGCCAAGGTCAACGGCGAGCCGGTCGCGCTGCGCACCGAACTGCGCAGCGGTGATGTGGTGGAGATCATCGGCACGCCGGGCGCGCGGCCGAACCCGGCGTGGCTCAACTTCGTGCGCACCGGCCGCGCGCGCTCGAAGATTCGCCACTACCTGAAGAACATGGAGCAGGAAGAGTCGCAAGACCTCGGCGAAAAGATGCTCGCGCAGGCGATGCGTGCCGAAGGCCTCCACCTGCCGAGCGGCGAGCCGGACGACGCCACGCTGTGGCTGCAGCTCACGCGCTGGAGCGGCAACAAGACCCGCGAAGACCTGTTCACCGACCTCGGCCTCGGCCGCAAGATCGCGACCATCGTCGCAAAGCGGCTGACCAAGCTGATGGCCGAGCACGGCATCCGGCCCGATGCGATCACGCTGACGATGGGCCGCTACGCCGACGACGACGCGCCATCGCAAGGCCTGGTGCTGATCGACGGCAGCGAAGGCGCTTCGGTGCAGCTCGCGCCGTGTTGCCGGCCGATTCCCGGTGACGATGTCGTGGGCTACCTCGGCCGCGGTGAGGGGCTGATGGTGCACACGGGCGAATGCAGCGTCGGCAAGCGGCTGTTCGAGCGCGACAGCGAACGCTGGATGGGCGTCGACTGGGCCGAGCAACCCACGCGCACCTTCGAGACCGCCGTCACCCTGCTCGTCAACAACGGCAAAGGCGTGCTCGCGCAGGTGGCTCAGGCGGTGAGCGAGGCCGAAGCCGACATCACCCACATCGAGATGGGCAACGAGCCGGCCGCCGAGACCACGGAGTTGCAACTGCTGCTCAGCGTGCGCGACCGCCTGCATCTGGCCGATGTGATGCGCGCGCTCAAACGGTCGCCCGCGGTGCTGCACGTCTCCCGCGTCAAACCTTAGATCGACTTCACATCGGGAGCCGGGTAACGCACCGCGGTGACCTCGATCTGCTCCAGCCCGCCCGGCGTCATCAGCTGCAATTCATCGCCCACACGTGTCTTGAGCAGCGCCCGCGCGATCGGCGAGATCCAGCTGATCTCACCGTTCAGGTTGTCGACCTCGTCGATGCCTTTGATCGTGACGGTGCGCTCTTCGCCACGCCGGTTTAGGTAGGTCACGGTCGCGCCGAAGAAGACCTGGTCGCGGCCGTGGTGCAGCGACGGGTCGGCGACCTCGGCGATGTCGAGCCGCTTGGTCAAAAAGCGGATGCGGCGGTCGATCTCGCGCAGGCGTTTTTTGCCGTAGAGGTAATCACCGTTTTCGGAGCGGTCGCCGTTCTTCGCGGCCCACGAAACGATCTCGACGATCTTGGGCCGCTCGTCGTCGAGCAGGCTCAGCAACTCGGCGCGCAGGCGCGCGTAGCCGGCGGGCGTGAGGTAGTTTTTACCGCCGGCGGGCAATGCGGGCGGCGCGATGTCGTCTCCATCGTCGTCGCCGGCTGAGTCGGACTCGCGCGTGAAGGCCTTGTTCATCGTGAATGCCTGCTGCGCTTCAGCCCGACGGCGTGGCCGCAAAAATCTCGGCCAGCAGGCGCTCCAGCTCCTCCGGCTCGAACGGCTTGGGCAGCGATCGCACGTTGGGGCCGAGCGTCTGGAGGCTGTCGCCGAACTCGTAGCCCGAACACAGCACGACCCACTTCGCCGGGTTCTTCGCGAGCACGCGCCGCGCCAGCTCGGTGCCCGACAAACCGGGCAGGCTCACGTCGGTGATCAAAATGTCGAATTCGCGCTGCGCCAACGCTGCCAGTGCGGCCTCGCTGCTGGCGCACAACACGACCTCGCGGGCCTCGCCTTCGAGCAGCATGCCGATGGTCTCGCGGATGTCGTCGTTGTCTTCGACATAGAGGATGCTGCGGCTTCGCAAGAAGGTATCTCCGGTGAAGGTTTCGGTGCGCAGAATAGCGCCTTGACCGCCCATTGTCATTTCGTCCAGTTCACCCAACGCAGAGCCGCCGAGGCACGAGTCCGACATCGATCGCCTGCTCCGACGCAAAACCGAGCTCGAAGCCGGAATCGCGCAACTGCGCGCAGTCGCCGAAGCGCCACCGAATGATCCTCGAAAGCGCGATCGAATTCGCGATCGTCGCGATGAACTGCGCAGGCCGGGTGACCGAATGGAATGCCCGCGCCGAGCGCCTCTTAGGCTGGTCGGCAGCAGTGATGCGCGGCACGTCGGCCGACCGCGTCTTGACCGCCGACGACTGCACGGTCGGGCGGGCCGAATCAGAGATGGCACAGGCAATCGCGCAAACCCGTGCCAACGACGAACGCTGGCGCGTATGCGCCGACGGCTCGCGTTTCTGGGCCGTCGGCGAGATGATGCCGCTGCGCGACGAGGTGGGCACGCACCTCGGCTTTCTCAAAATCGTGCGCGACCGCACCCAGCAGCGTGACGCCGCCGAGGCGCAGCGCAATGCCGCCGAAGCCCAGCGCGCCGACAAAGAGTTTTTGCTCAGCGTGCCGCTCCATGCCGCGCCCGACTTCCCGGCCACGCGGCTCGCCGAGCAAACGCTGCGCGAAGCGCGTGGCCTGAACACGCTGATCCTGAACTCGGGTCGCGACTGCACTGTCGTGCTCGACCCCGAAGGCCACACGCTGTTCGTCAGCCCCGGCGGGATCGAAGCGATGGAGATCACCGATGTCGACTCGGTGATCGGCCTCTCGTGGCTGCGGGTCTGGAGCGGCGCCGACCACGAGGCCGCGTGCGCCGCCCTGGCCGCGGCCTGCGCCGGCGGCACCGGCCGGTTTCAAAGCTTCTGCGCCACGCACAAAGGCACGCCGAAATGGTGGGACGTGATGATTTCACCGATCGCCGGGGCCGACGGGAGCCCCGTGCAACTGGTCTCGGTCGGTCGCGACATCACCGCGCTGAAGCAAGCCGAACAGCGACTCTCGCAAAGCGAAGAGCGGCTGAACATGGCGCTCGGCGTTGCCGGCAACATCGGCATCTGGGACCGGGACCTGACCACCGACCTGATCTATACCGACAAGGCGATCGCGCACTTTTTCAGCCTCGACGAAAACGCTGCGATTGCGGGCGTGCCGATCGCTGCACCGACGCAGCGCATGCACCCCGATGACGTGCCTGCCGTGCAGGCATCGCTCGAACGCGTGTTCGCAGGCGAGGCCGACTATTCGAGCCAGTTCCGCGTGCTGTGCGAAGACGGCAGCGATCACTGGTTGTCGGGCCACGGGCGGCTGGTGCGCGTTGTGAACGGCAAGCCGCTGCGCTTCACCGGCGCCTAGGTCGCATCACCGTGCACAAGCGCATCAAGGCGGCGCTGCGCGCGAGCGAGGCACAGTTCCGCAACTTGGCGCAGGCGATACCCAACCACGTGTGGACGGCGCCGCCGAACGGCCTGCTCGACTGGTTCAACGATCGCGTCTACGCAAACAGTGGCCTCGAAGCCGGCGTACTCGGCGACCTGGGTTGGCGCGCACACTGCATCCCGACGACCTCGAGGTCGCGTCGACGCGTTGGGCCGCCGCACTCGCATCCGGCGTGAGCTACGAGACCGAGTTCAGGCTTCGCCGTGCCGAGGGCCTTTGCCGCTGGCACCTGGCGCGCGCGATGCCGATCCGCGCGAACAGCGGTGAAATCACACGCTGGATCGGCACCAACACCGACATCGAAGACCAGCGCGCCGCGCGCGAAGCGTGAAGCAAGCCGCCGCCGACCTTCAAGCCGCGCAGGAGCAACTGCGCCAGTCGCAGAAGATGGAGGCGGTTGGCCAGCTTACCGGCGGCGTCGCGCACGACTTCAACAACCTGCTGCAGGTGATCGCGGGCAACCTGCACATCGTCGGCAAGGGCATTGCCGGCAAACAGGCACTCGAGCGGCGCGTTGCGAGTGCGCAGGCCGCGGTGCGGCGCGGCGCCAAGCTGGCGAGCCAGTTGCTGGCGTTCAGCCGGCGCCAGGCACTCGAGCCGAAGGTCGTCAACGTCGGCAAGTTCGTCGTCGGCATGGAAGACCTGCTGCACGGTGCGATCGGTGAGGCGATCGAGATCGAAACCGCCGTCTCGGGCGGGCTCTGGAACACCTTCGCCGACGCGGCGCAGATCGAAAACGCGATGCTCAACGTCGCGATCAACGCGCGCGACGCGATGAGCGGCAGCGGCCGGCTGACGATCGAGGTCGGCAACGCGTTTCTCGACGAAGACTACGCGCACGGCCACACCGATGTCGCACCGGGCAGAACCTGGTGCTCGTCGTCAGCGACACCGGTTGCGGCATGGACCGTGACAGTAATCGAAAGCGGCGTCGCGATCGACCTGCTGTTCACCGATATCGTGATGCCCGGCGCGCTGAAAAGCCCCGAGCTCGCGCGCAAGGCACGCGAGCGGCTGCCGCGGATCGCGGTGCTGTTCGCCTCAGGCTATGCGCGCAACGCGATCGTGCACGGCGGCCGGCTCGACCCCGGCGTCGAGCTGCTCAACAAGCCCTGCACGCGCGACGCGCTGGCGCGCCAGGTGCTCGGTGCGCGAGCGCGTGAGGGTGGCGAGCCGCGGAAAGACTAACGCTCAGGGTCGGCTTCGCGGTTCGGCCGGCGGTTTGGCACGCCCGTCGAAGATGTCGAAGAGGCGCATGCCGGCCAGCATCGCGGCCACGAACACAGCCGCCTTGACCTCACCCAGGCCGAGTGCCACGAGTGCTGGCCCCGGGCAAAAGCCGGCAAACCCCCAACCGACCCCGAACAGCAGGCCACCGACCAGCAGGCGCCGGTCGATCCGGGTCGCGGTGGGCAGCCGCATCGGCGCGCCGAGCAGCGAGGTGCTGCGCCTGCGGGCCCATGCGAACGCACCGAGGCCGACCGCGATCGCGCCGACCGTCACGAACGCCAGCGAAGGATCCCAGCGCCCCGCCACATCGAGGAACCCGAGGACCTTGGCCGGGTCCGCCATGCCCGACACGATCTCAGGCCGAGGCCAAACACCAGCCCGGCGAGCAGCGATGTCAAAGAGAGCATCGAGCGACTCATTCAGCGGGCGAGCAGGATCAAGGTCGCGAGATGCGCAAAGCCACCCACTTTGCCGAAGGTGCGAACCGCGGCGGTGAAGTCGACGTAAGTGAAGGCATGCGCCTTTGCCGAGCCAGGAGCAATCCCGAATTCTTCGAGCAGCGATTGCCCGACGAGGTGCGGTGCTTTGCCGGTTGCGCCCGCGACGCCGAGGTTCACGCTGGGCTCGCGAAAGTAGCTCGGCATCAACTGCGCGTGGCAGTCGGTGAAGTGCATGAAGCTCACGTTGCCGAACGGCGGCAGCGCGTAGAGCCGCTCCGAGGCGCCGGGCTGGTCTGCGAGCACGTCGCGATGCGCCAAGGTCATGCCCGCCGCCGAGGCGAACGCCAGCATTTGAGTGAAGTCGCGTCGGCCGATGTTCATGTCCGGTGGTTCTCGAAGAAATGCATCGTATGCGCGCGTAGGCCTGCGGTCGGCGGCACACGCTTGCCGCCATCACACCGGATGCTCCAAAACCCTGATTGATTTACTTATTGGTTTTAATACTATTGCCACATCAAACGAGCCGCACAGCCCATGTCTTCACCGCCCACCATCGCCGAGATCGCACGCCACGCCGGCGTCGGCACGGCCACGGTCGACCGGGTGGTGAACCGCCGTGGCGGCGTGAACGCCGAGACCGAGCGGCGCGTCATGCAAGTGATCGGCGACCTGGGCGCACCCAAGCCGCCGGGCCGGCCGAAGCGCGGCGAGAACATGCGCTTCGCGTTCGTCTTGCCCGCTGAAGATTCGGCGTTCCTCGGCCTCGTCGACCGGCAGATCGCGCAGGCCGCCGGTGATTTTCGGCACCAGCACATCACCGGAATCACGCACCGGATCGACGCGAGCGACCCGGTTCGCTTCGCAGCCGAACTCGGCCGGCTGCAGGGCTGCGAAGGCATCGCGCTGTTCGCCCCCGACCTGCCCGCGGTCAAGTTGGCGATCAACGAACTGGTGCGCTCCGGCGTTCACGTGGTGACCTTGTTTTCCGACGTGGCAGGCTCGATGCGCGAGACCTGCATCGGCACCGACAACCGCGCCGCCGGGCGCACGGCGGGGCTCCTGCTCGGCCGTATCGCCGGCCGCGACGGGCGCGACACGGCGCTGCTGAGCTCGCAGGCCACGCGCATCTCGGCCGAGATCGAGCGTCGCATCGGCTTCGCACAAGTGATCGAAGAGCGCTTCCCTGCATTGCGCATGGTTCGCACGCCTGATCTGCCGGCCGACGATGCCGGCGCGCAGAGCACCCTCGCGGCGTTCATCGCCTCCGAGGTCGACCCCGCACGCGTGGCCGGCATTTACGTCGTCGGCTCCGGCACGGTCGGCGTGGCGCGTGCGATCGATGCCGCGGGGCTCGCGGGCCGCATCGGTGTCGTCGCCCACGACTTGACCGAGGCCCACCGCGGGCTGTTGGGTACCGACAGCTTGTCCTTCGTGCTTCACCAAGACATTCATTACTGCGTTCTGGCGGCTGCGCGCGTGTTGCGCGGCCTTTGCGAGAACGTTCGCGGCGCACTCAACGTAGTGCAGCCGCGCATCGAGATCCTGACGGCCGAGAACATGGTGTGAACGGCAATCCGGTGTGTTCCCCCGACGAAAAATCCAATTGGAGACGCTGACATGAAATTGATCTCGAAAACATTGCCGGGCGCGCTCGCGCTCGCCGCCGCCGCGGCCCTCGGCTTGGCCAGCACCGCGGTGCAGGCGCAAGACAAAACCATCACGCTGTGCTGGGCCGCCTGGGACCCGGCGAACGCGCTGGTCGAACTCTCGAAAGACTTCACCGCCAAGAGCGGCGTGAAGATGAAGTTCGAGTTCGTGCCCTGGACCAACTTTGCCGACCGCATGCTCAACGAGCTGAACTCGAAGGGCAAGCTGTGCGACCTGATCATCGGCGACAGCCAGTGGATCGGCGGCTCGGCCGAGCAAGGTCACTACGTCAAGCTGAATGACTTCTTCGCCAAAGAAGGCATCAAGATGACCGACTTCATGCCGGCCACGGTGACCGGCTACGCCGAGTGGCCGAAGAACACGCCGAACTACTGGGCCCTGCCGGCGATGGCCGATGCGGTCGGCTGGACCTACCGCAAAGACTGGTTCTCCAAGCCCGAGATCCAAGCCGAGTTCAAGAAGAAGTTCAACCGCGATCTGGCTCCGCCCAAGACCTGGACAGAATTCAAACAGGTCTCCGAGTTCTTCCAGGGCCGCATGATCGACGGCAAGAAGGTCTACGGCGCCTACCTCTTCACCGAGCGCGGTTCCGAGGGCATCACGATGGGCGTGACCAACGTGCTCTACCCGATGGGCTTCAAGTACGAAGACCCGAAGAAGCCGTACTCGATGGACGGCTTCGTCAACTCGGCCGATGCCGTCAAGGGCCTGGAGTTCTACAAGACGCTCTACAAAGGCAGCACGCCGCCGGGGCTGACCAACGCCTACATGGGCGAAGGGCTCGACGCGTTCAAGTCGGGCCAGGTTGCGATGATGATGAACTGGTTCGCGTTCTTCCCGGGCCTGTATAAAGACCCGAACGTCGGTGGCGAGAAGATCGGTTTTTTCACCAATCCGTCCGACAAGGGCAAGGGCGTGCAACTCGGCGGGCAAGGCATCTCGGTCGTGTCGTACTCGGCGAACAAGAACGAATCGCTGCAGTACATCAAGTGGTTCGCGAGCCCCGACGTGCAAAAGAAGTGGCAAGCCATCGGCGGCTCGTCGGCCTCGAAGGCGGTGCTCAACGACCCGGGCTACGCGAAGAGTTCACCGTTTGCGCAGAACTTTCTGGAGTCGATGGACATGGTGGTCGACTTCTGGGCCGAGCCTTCGTATGCGCAGTTGCTGCTGGCGATGCAAAAGCGCACGCATGATTTCGTGGTGGCCGACAAAGGCACCGCGAAAGAAGCACTCGATGCGCTCGTGGCCGACTGGAAGAAAGTGTTCAAGGACGACGGGAAGTCGAAGTAAGCAAGGCTTCGTTTTAACCCGCCCTCACCCCAACCCTCTCCCGCATGCGGGAGAGGGGGCCGGGATTTCTACTCTCCCGCCAAGGGCAACGAATAGGCTTCTCGTGGCCTTGGGAGAGGGCCGGGGTGAGGGCCCGCACAAACACACCGAAACACCATGTCCGCCACCAACCCGATCGCCACCCGACTCGTCGACATCACGCCACCGGCGATAGCCACCCGCATGCGCGGGCTGTCGGACCGCGCGGTTGCGTGGCTGTTCGTCGGCCCGACGATGCTGCTGCTGCTCGCGATCAACATCTTCCCGTTGATCTGGACCATCAAGCTCTCGTTCACCAACTACCGGGCGAACCGGCCGAACTCGAACGTGCTCGATGTGGGCATCGACAACTACGTGTCGGTGCTCACCGACCCCGATGTCTGGGCCTCGATGCAGGCCACCGCGCACTTTTTGTTCTGGACCATCACGCTGCAAACGCTGATCGGTTTTGCACTCGCCTACCTGATCGACCGCAAGTTTCGTGGCCATGGCTTCTGGACCACGCTGATCCTGATTCCGATGATGTTGTCGCCCGCGGTCGTCGGCAACTTCTGGGCGTTTTTGTACCAGCCGCAAACCGGCCTCTTCAACTACGCGGTCGCGTTCTTCACCGGCGTGCCGGCGTCGTCGTTCGAGATGATCGGCTCGGTGAAGCTCGCGCCGTGGGCGATCGTGATCGTCGACACCTGGATGTGGACGCCTTACGTGATGCTGATCTGCCTGGCCGGCCTGCGGTCGATCCCCGACTACATCTACGAAGCCGCCGAGGTCGACCGCGCGTCACCGTGGCGGCAGTTCTGGTCGATCACGCTACCGATGGTGTTGCCGTTCATCATGCTGGCGGTCCTGTTTCGCGGCATCGAGAACTTCAAGATGTTCGACATGGTGAACCTGCTCACCTCCGGCGGCCCCGGTTCGACGACCGAGCTCGCCTCGATCACGCTCAAACGCGAGGCGTTCGAGAAGTGGCGCACTGGCTACTCGGCGGCATTCGCGATCATTCTTTTCGTGACGGTGTTCGGCCTCGCCAACATCTACGTCAAGGCCCTCAACCACGTCAAGAATCGATGAAAACCAACTGCACTGCGGGCCGAGCGCCGGGCTGCCCCAAGCCGGCCCGCATCCCCCCGGGGGATCGTAGAACGTACCCGTTCGACGAGGGGTCGTCATGAGTCAAGGCATCAGCACCGCACATTCCGTCGTCGAACCGAGCGCGCAGGCGCGCTGGATCGCGGGCACGCTGGTCGCGCTCTATGCGTTGATCACGATCGTGCCGCTGGCGTGGATCATCGTCACCGGCATGAAGACGCCATCGGACGCGATCAGCTACCCACCGAAGATCGTCTTCACGCCGTCGGCGCAGGGCTACTGCAACCTGTTCACCACCCGCTCGCGCCAGACGCCCGAATACATCGCCGCGTTGCCGCCTGCGGTCGACACCTGCGACAAGGTCGCGCGCGACGCCAACATGGTCGTGGCCGGCGCCTCGAACTTCGTGCCGCGTTTCGTCAACTCTTTGATCATCGCGTTCGGCTCGACGATCCTCTCGGTCGGCTTCGGCGTGATGGCGGCCTACGCGTTCTCGCGCTTCAAGGTGCCGCTGAAGGACGACCTGCTGTTCTTCATTCTTTCGACGCGGATGATGCCGCCGATCGCCGTCGCCATCCCGATCTATTTGATGTACCGCGAGCTCGGTTTGTCAGACACGCGGCTCGGCATGATCTTGCTCTACAGCGCGGTCAACGTCTCGCTCGCGGTCTGGTTGCTCAAGGGCTTCATCGACGAGATCCCACGCGAATACGAAGAGGCTGCGATGGTCGACGGCTACACGCGGCTGCAGGCCTTTCGCAAGGTGGTGCTGCCGCAGGCCACGACCGGCATCGTCGCGACGGCGATCTTTTGCCTGATCTTCGCGTGGAACGAATACGCGTTCGCGGTGCTGCTGACCTCGGGCACCGCGCAGACCGCGCCGCCGTTCATCCCGATCATCATCGGCGAGGGCGGGCAAGACTGGCCGGCAGTGGCCGCCGGCACCACGATCTTCCTGCTGCCGATCCTCGTGTTCACGATCCTGTTGCGCAAGCACCTGCTGCGCGGCATCACCTTCGGAGCGGTCCGCAAATGAACGTGCCAACCCAACGCCGCTGGCCGAAGCGCCTGCGCCGCGGGCCGATGGAGATGCTCGCCTGCGCGATCATCAGCGTCGGCATCCTCATGCTGCTGCAGCCCTTCGCGATGGCGCTCTACACATGGTCGTTCCTGACCACGCTGTTCGGCACCGTGATGTTCATGGTCGTCTCGAAATTTCCGCAATGAATAACTACCCCACGTCGCTTCGCTCCTGCCCCCCGAGGGGGCGCAGCCTGCCCTTGGGGCGGCCCGGCGGGAGGGCTGACCATGGCTGAAATACGCGTCGAGCGTTTGCACAAAGAGTTCGCCGAATTCACTGCCGTGAAAGACTCCTCTTTCACTGTGCGCGACGGCGAGTTCTTCTGCCTGCTCGGGCCTTCGGGCTGCGGCAAGACGACCACGCTGCGCATGATCGCGGGCTTGGAGCTGCCGACTTCCGGGCGCATCTTCCTCGGTAACGAAGACGTGAGCTTCAAGCGCGCCTCGGCCCGCGACATCGCCTTCGTGTTCCAGATGTTCGCGCTCTACCCGCACATGAACGTGCGCCAGAACATCGCCTTCCCGCTCGTCTCGCAAGGCGTGCCGCGGGTGCAGATCGACCAACAGGTCGAGCAGGCGGCGCGCACGCTGCGCATCACCGAGCTGCTCGACCGACCGGTCTCTGGGCTGACCAGCGGTGACCGCCAGCGCGTGGCGCTCGGCCGCGCGATCGTGCGCCAGCCGCTGGCTTTTTTGATGGACGAGCCGCTCGGCGCGCTCGACGCCGAATTTCGCGAGGTCATGTGCCAGGAGTTGCGTGCGCTGCACGACCGGCTCAAGGCGACGACCGTGTACGTCACGCACGACCAGAACGAAGCCATGGCGATGGCCGACACGATCGCGATCATGAACCGCGGCGTGATCGAGCAACTCGGTGCGCCGCTCGAGGTCTACGAGCGGCCCGCGAGCGTTTTCGTGGCCGACTTCATCGGCGCGCCGGCGATGAACTTTTTGCCGTTCCATGCGGCGCTCGCGCAAGGCGCCGAGCAGCTTCACCTCGGCCCGGCGCAGATTCGTGTGCCGGCGCTGCGCGAGGCGATTTCAGAGCGCGCGCTGCTGTGCGGTGTGCGCCCCGAGCACGTACGGCTCGACGACGGCTCGGCCTTGCGCGCCGAAGTGCTCGGCACCGAATACCTCGGCACCAGCCGCGTCGTGACGCTCGCCATGGCCGATGGCGCCACGCTGCGCGCCAAGGTCGAGGTGACGAGCCCGGCGCAACGCGGCGACCACGTCGGCCTCGCATTCGACGCGGGCGCGATTTCGCTCTTCGACAAAGACTCGGGCCGTGCGCTGCGCACCGCGCGCGACGACCACGCCTTCAAGGCAGGACCCCGCCATGGCTGACCTTCGACTCTCCGGCATCGGCAAACGCTTCGGCGACGTGCAAGCGGTCGCCGACCTGACGCTCACGGTTCCGAGCGGCGAATTCATCGTGCTGCTCGGCCCGAGCGGGGCCGGCAAAACCACCACGCTGCGGCTCGTCGCCGGCCTGGAAATGCCCGACACGGGGCAGATTTACATCGGTGGGCGTGACGTGACCACGCTCGCACCGGCGCTGCGTGACGTGGCCTTCGTGTTCCAGCAATATTCGCTCTACCCGCACCTCACGGTGTTCGACAACCTCGCCTTCCCGCTGCGATCGCCGATGCGGCCTACGCCCGAGGCCGAGGTCAAGCGCAAGGTGCTCGAGGTGGCCGCCATGCTGCGCATCGAAGACAAGCTGCAGAACCCGGCGACGCGGTTGTCGGGTGGCCAAATGCAGCGGGTCGCGATCGGTCGTGCCCTCGTGCGCAGCCCGTCGCTCTACCTGATGGACGAGCCGCTTTCGTCGCTCGACGCGAAGCTGCGCAACGACCTGCGGCTCGAGCTCAAGCGCATCCAGCAAGACATGGGCGCGACGATGCTCTACGTCACGCACGACCAGATCGAGGCGATGACGATGGCCACCCGCATCGGCGTGATCGAGCACGGCCGGTTGGTGCAAGTCGGCACGCCGCAGCAGATCTACGAAGACCCGGTGAGCAGCTACGTGGCCGCACGCCTGGGCACACCGCGCATCAACCTGCTGCCCTGCGCAGCGATCGGCACGCTGCACGGGCCGATGCGTGCTGCAACCGTCGGCGTGCGGGCCGAGCACCTGCGGCTGCATGCGCCGGCCAGCGCAGGCACGCACCGCGCCGCGCACGTCACCCGCATCGAGCGCCTGAGCGATCTGCACCTGGTGCATGTGCAGCTCGACGGCAGCGAACAGAGCCTGATCACCGCGGCCCCTGCCGGCGCGCGTTACCTGACCGGTGAAGCGGTTGCCGTCGAGGTACTGCGCCCACTGTGGTTCGATGCCGACGGCCAGCGCATAGCGGCCTGACTCAGACCCCACCTTTCAAACGAGGACCCCATGACACACGTTGAACTCATCCGCAGCGCGACGCAAACGCTGATCGATCATGTCGACGAATTGACCGCGCTCGATTCGGCCATCGGCGACGGCGACCACGGCTTCAACATGCGCCGCGGCGCGCAGGCGATTCAAGGGGTGATGAACGATCTCGGCGGCCAGAACCTGAATGATTCGCTGCGCACGATGGGCATGCTGTGCATGTCGACAATCGGCGGCTCGTCGGGGCCGGTGTTCGGCACGCTGATGGTCACGCTCGGCAAGGAATTGCCCAGCCCAGCCACGGCGCCGAGCCTGGCCACCGCGTTGCGCGCGGCCATCGTCGCGCTCACACGCCTGGGCAAGGCGGAGGTCGGCCAGAAGACCTTGCTCGACGTGCTCGACCCGGTGCAAAAGACGCTCGCAGCCGGCGGCCCCGACCTCGTCGCACGCGTCAAGCAGTGCGCGTTCGACGCCGCCGAGGCCACCGCGCAAATGGACGCGGCCCGCGGCCGCGCGTCGTTCCTCGGCGACCGCGCGCTCGGCCACACCGACCCGGGTTCGCGCTCGATGGCGCTGATCATCGGTGCCATCTGCGACGGCATCGAGCCGCTCTCGGCCGCCGGTTCGGCACCGACCGTTCAACACGAAGGCACAGCATGAAAAAGCTCATCAACGATGTCGAGTCCGTGCTCGGCGAAACGCTCGACGGCATGGCTCTGGCGCATGCTGACATCCTCACACTCGGCCCGGCGCGGCAGTTCGTCGCGCGCCGCACGTTGAAGCCCGGCAAGGTCGGGTTGATTTCGGGCGGTGGGTCGGGCCACGAGCCACTGCACGCTGGCTTCGTGGGCCACGGCATGCTGGATGCGGCATGCCCGGGACAGGTCTTCACCTCGCCGACGCCGAACCAGATGCTCGCTGCGGCGCAGGCCGTCGACACCGGCGCCGGCGTGCTGTTCATCGTCAAGAACTACTCCGGCGACATGATGAACTTCGAGATGGCCGCTGAAATGCTCGAGCTCGACAACCAGACCGTGATCGTCAACGACGATGTCGCGGTCGAAAATTCAACCTACACCACAGGCCGGCGCGGCGTGGCCGGAACGTTGATCGTCGAGAAGATTCTCGGTGCCGCGGCCGAGCGCGGCGCCGACCTGCCGGCGCTGAAAAAGCTCGGCGACGCCGTCAACAAGGCGACTGCATCGATGGGCGTGGCGCTGACCTCCTGCACTGTGCCGGCGGCCGGCAAGCCCACCTTCCAGATGGCCGAAGACGAGATGGAAGTGGGCGTGGGCATTCACGGCGAACCGGGCCGGCGGCGCGTCAAGCTCACGAGCGCCGACGAGATCGCCGACGAGTTGACGACCGCTATCTTGAAAGACCTGTCGCTGCCGCGCGGGCAGAAGGTGCTGCTGCTGGTCAACGGCTTCGGCGGCACGCCGCTGATGGAGCTGTACGTGATGGTCACCGCGGTGCACAAGGTGCTGGCCGAAGCCGGCATCGAGGTGGTGCGCCACCTCACGGGTTCTTACGTCACCTCGCTCGAGATGGCGGGCTGCTCGGTGACGATCAGCGCACTCGACGCCGACATGCTGGCGCTCTGGGACGCGCCGGTGCACACCGCTTCATTGCGCTGGGGTGCCTGAACCTGAAGCGTCAATACGTCTCCAAGTGCAGGCGACCCTGCTTCTTCATCGCCGCACCGACCGTGTCCCAGTCGAGCCCGGCCTGCTCTGCGATCTCGCGCATCGCCAGCAGCACGCCTTCTTCCATCGCCTTGAGCCCGCAGACGTAGAAATACGCATTCGGGTCGGCCAACAGCGGGCTCAGGTCGGTGGCGCGTTCGCGCATGACGTCTTGCACATATCGCCGCGGTTGCCCGGCGGTGCGCGAGAACGCGAAGTTGGTGTCGATGAAGTCTTTCGGCAAGTTTTGCAACGGGCCGAAGTACGGCAGCTCTTCTTTCGTGCGCGCGCCGAAGAAAAGCAGCAGCTTGCCGCTCTCGAACTTGCCGGCGTGCCGCAGCCGGCGCCGCCATTCGGTCATCGCGCGCATCGGCGCCGAGCCAGTGCCGGTGCAGATCATCACGACATGGCTCTTGGGGTGGTTCGGCATCAAAAAGCTGGCCCCGAACGGCCCGATCACCTGCACCGCATCGCCGACTTGCAGGTCGCACAGGTAGTTGCTCGCGACGCCGCGCACCGGCTGACCCTGGTGGTCTTCCAGCACGCGCTTGACGGTCAGCGACAAATTGTTGTAACCCGGGCGCTCGCCGTTGCGCGGGCTCGCGATCGAATACTGGCGCGCGTGGTGGGCCCGGCCGATGGGGTCCAGGCCCGGCGGCACGACCGCGATCGACTGGCCTTCGAGCACGGGAAACGGCATGGCGCCGAAGTCGAGCACGATGTGGTGGGTGTCGTACTCCTTGCCGACCTCGGTGACGCGCACGTTGCCAACCACGGTGGCGGCGATGCTCTTGTCTGCCGCCTTCGGGCCGTAGAGGTTGGTGTAAGCGTGCGCGGCCGACCACGGCGGCAGCGCCGCGCCGTACGAAGCGGTCTTGGCCGGCTCACCGGGCGCGACTGCGTTGCCGAACGTGGTCTCGTCACTGGCTGCGGTCGCGAGCGACGCGGCCTCGTCAGGTGCCACCGGCGAGTCGTCGGCAGCCACTCCTTCGGCGGCCAGTTGCTCAGCCGTCAGCTCGGCGGGCAGGGTGTCCCATGTCAGCTGATCGGCCAATTCGTAAGCCTTGACGCGCGGCATCACGCGCCAGTTGTCGATCGAGCCGGTCGGGCACGGCGAGATGCAGGCCATGCAGAGGTTGCATTTGTCCGCGTCCACCACATAGTTGCGGTCGTCGTGCGTGATCGCCTGCACCGGGCAGATGGCCTCGCAGGTATTGCAGCGGATGCAAATCTCGGGGTCGATCAGGTGCTGCTTGATGACGCTCGGGTCGACGGCGATGTCCATGCGCGATGCCCTTCTTTTCGCCAGAATCAATCGAACCGAACGTACTCGAAATCTACCGGCTGCCGGTTGATGCCCATCACCGGCGGCGCGATCCAGTTCGCAAACTTGCCCGGCTCGACCACGCGCCCCATCAGGCTGGTGACGAAGGCGCGGTCTTCGCGACTCGGCAGCCATTCGTTCACATGGGCGCTCCACTCCGCGTCGTTTACGATGCGGCCGTCGGGTGACACCTTCACGCCCGAGAGTGCGCCGATGTTGCGGTGGAAGGCTTTGTGCGGTGCCGTCAATCGGTGCGGCAGGCCGGCCTTTTCGAGCACCTTGTTCCAGCGGCCGATGCCGGCGACCGAGTCTTTGATGAAGTCGTCGCGCAGCACTTCGTTCAACGCGTTGAGCATCGGCACTTCTTTCTCGACGAGCTGGCCGTTCTGCGCTTCGAGCACGCGGTAGGTGCGGCCCTTGAGCAGGTGGTCGTCGTCGCGCTTGCCTTCTTCGAACCGGCCCTTCAAACCCGAGCTGTAGAAGATGGCGGCGTTGCTCGACTGGTCGGCACCGAACAGGTCGATCGTCACGCTGTAGTGAAAGTTGACGTAGCGCTGGATCGTCGGCAGGTCGATCACACCGGCCGCGCGAAGCTTGCCCACGTCGTCGGTCTTCAACTCGTTCATCGCCCGCGCGGTGCGCTGGATCACACGCGACACGCCGCTCTCGCCCACGAACATGTGGTGCGCCTCTTCGGTCAGCATGAACTTGGTCGTGCGGGCCAACGGGTCGAACGCACTTTCGGCCAACGCGCACAGCTGGAACTTGCCGTCACGGTCAGTGAAGTAGGTGAACATGAAGAAACTCAACCAGTCGGGCGTTGCTTCGTTGAAGGCGCCCAGGATGCGCGGGTTGTTCTCGTCGCCGCTGCGGCGCTCGAGCAGCGCATCGGCTTCTTCGCGGCCGTCGCGGCCGAAATGTTTGTGGAGCAAATAGACCATCGCCCACAAATGGCGCCCTTCTTCCACGTTGATCTGGAACAGGTTGCGCAGGTCGTACATGCTCGGCGCGGTGAGACCCAAATGGCGCTGCTGTTCAACCGATGCGGGCTCGGTGTCGCCTTGCGTGACGATGATGCGGCGCAGGTTGGCGCGGTGTTCGCCGGGCACATCGGTCCAGGCTTTCTCGCCCTTGTGGTCGCCGAAGTGAATCTCGCGGTTCGCGTCACCGGGATTCAGAAAAATGCCCCAGCGGTAGTCGCGCATCTTGACGTGACCGAACTGCGCCCAACCCTGCGGATCGACGCTGACAGCGGTGCGCAAATACACGTCGTAGTCGGTCGAGCCTTCCGGGCCCACGTCGTCCCACCAGTTGACGAACTTGGGTTGCCACTGCTCGAGCGCACGTTGCAGCGTGCGGTCGTCGCTCAGGCCGACGTTGTTGGGAATTTTTTCGCTGTAGTCGATGCTGCTCATCTCAAATGTCCTTCAGTGATTAAACACGGTTCCAGTCGAAGACGGCCTTGTCGCCTTTGCCATAAACCTTGAGCGCGCCTTTTTCGCCGACGGCGTTGGGGCGCTGAAAAATCCAGTTCTGCCACGCGGTCAAGCGGCCGAAGACGCGCGTGAACATGTTCTCGGGGCCGTTGAAGCGCAGGTTGGCCTCGAGGCCGGTCAGCGCGTCGGGCGACATCGAGACGCGCTCTTCGACGGCGATGCGCACTTCGTCGGCCCAGTCGATGTCGTCCGGGTTGCTTGTGACGAGACCGAGCGCGAAGGCGGTGTCGGCATCGAGCGGCTGGCCGGCCTTGGCGTGCACCGCATCGAGCGCAGGCGCCTCGTCGTAGAAACGGCGGCCGAGCCGGCTCTGGCCGGTGATCATCGGGAACAAGCCGAAGTTGGCCTCGCCCACGGTGATCCTCGGTGCGCGCGCCTCGTCGGCCGGCAGGGCCAAGTGGTAGATGCGGTCGCAGGCCAGCGCCAACTCGAGGAACGAGCCCGCGAAGCACGAACCCGGCTCGATCAGCGCGAACAAGCTGCGTGACGACACATCGAAGCGGCTGAACGTGCGGCGAAGCAGGCCGACGGTTTCGCGCACCAGCCAGTGGCGCTGGTGCGCCAGCAGGGTCGCGTCCATCGCCAGCACGGCCGCGGCGTCGCCTTCTGTCTCGATCAGCCAGGTGCCGATGTCGAGCTCGTTGGTGCGCATCTGAAGGATGGCGTCGTCCAGTTCGCGGGCCATCTGCAGCGGGTACCAAGCGGCCCCGGCGGCTTCGATAGCGGCGGTGTCGGCAGGCTGCGCGCCGGTTGGCGCCTTCACGGTGAACGTGGCGGTGCGTTGCGCGCGGGCGATCTCGACCGTGACGTTCGGGTAACGCAAGGCATCGGCTTCCAGCGTGCACACGATCGGCGCGAGCACGACGCCCTTCGCGTCCGCAGGCCGGTCGCTCTGCTGCGCGAGTTGCAGTGCACGCTCCTGCACCTTCTGCGCGAACACCGCGGGCTTGGCGATGTCGTCGACGAGGCGCCAATCCTTGGCCTTTTGTCCGCGCACGCCTTCGACGCTGGTGCAAAACAGATCGGCCAGATCGTGGCGCACGTGGCGCTTGTCGGTCACGCGGGTCAGACCGCCGGTGCCGGGCAGCACGCCGAGCAACGGCACCTCGGGCAGGCTGACGGCAGAGGAGCGGTCGTCCACCAGAATGATCTCGTCGCAGGCAAGCGCCAGTTCATAGCCGCCGCCGGCGCATGCGCCGTTCACCGCAGCCAGAAACTTCAGGCCGCTGTGTTTGGACGAGTCTTCGAGCCCGTTGCGGGTCTCGTTCGTGAACTTGCAGAAGTTCACCTTCCAGGCATGGCTCGAAACACCGAGCATGAAGATGTTGGCGCCAGAGCAAAACACTTTTTCTTTGGCGCTCGTGATCACCACAGTGCGCACCTCGGGGTGCTCGAATCTGACGCGATTGATCGCGTCGTTCAGTTCGATGTCGACACCGAGGTCGTAGCTGTTTAGCTTGAGCTTGTAGCCAGGGCGCAGGCCGGCGTTCTCGTCGAAGTCGGCGGCCAGGGTGGCCACTGGGCCTTCGAACTTCAACGTCCAGTGGTGGTATCGGGACGGGACAGTTCGGTAGTCGACGCGGGGCGGCTGGGTCATGAACATCTTCTCAAAGTAAGGCACTGAAATGCATGAATCTGCAACCCGGCTACTGCATTATATTGCACTTACTCAGGCGACTCAAGCGCTTTCGCGCAACCCGCAAGATTGCCCTCCAGGTCCACCCATGCCGATCACCTGTCGGGGGCGCGCTACCTGCAACAGCGCGTCGGCGGCAA
>ENA-OFCD01000461-OFCD01000461.1-metagenomes-genome-assembly--contig:-NODE-461-length-25948-cov-6.085042_pt1 | contig 25948 bp, 15 predicted proteins | sample MGYA00153392_OFCD01 | MGnify analysis MGYA00153392
AGGTCTTGCTTCTATTTTAGTCAGTTTGTGGTAGGTTCGATCGCAAATTGCTGTAGATTTTGTCGCAAAGTGTTTGGATCGTTTGACGCAGCCACCGACTAGCTTCATCGTTGTCGCTTAATGGACTCCACAGCAGTGAAACAGTCCAAGGAGCCAGATCGATCGGCAGCTCGAACACCTCAATTTCATCGACCCGCGAAAAATACTGAGCCATCCGCGCCGGAATAACTGTAATTAGATCGGTAGAGGCAATGATGGAAGGTAAAACCAACATGTGGGGAACAGTTAGAGCCACGCGCCGCTGTAAGTTATACTGAGCCAACACCCGATCGATCGCCCCAATCTCATCACGGCGAATCGGGTGCAAAGCATGAGAGAGATTAGCAAATACATCTAACGTCATGGGCTTCTGGGCTAATGCCGGATGATTTTGGCGGGCAATGCCCATAAAATATTCTTGAAACAGCGGTACACAGAGAGATTGTCGTGGTGGGTTCGGAAAAACACCGATCGCCAAATCCACAGTCCCTTTTTCTAATAGCTCGCCCACCAGATCTTTTTCAAATTCGATCGTTCTAAAATTCAGATGAGGAGCGGTTTGCTGGCAATGTTGAATCAGTTTGGGCAATAGCACAAAGCTCATATAGTCGGGACTACCGATCGCCAAGCTGCGTGAGTCTGATTCTGGTACAAAGCTTTGGTGCGATTGCAGAGTTTGTCGCACTTGCTGGAGAGCAGCAAAAATACCAGGGGCGATCGCCTGAGCTTTTGCTGTCGGTCGCATCTCGCGTCCCACTCGGATAAATAATTCATCATTGAACAAAGTTCTCAATGAGAAATAGATGATTCTTTTAACAGGTAGCACCGGATCGATCGGTTTGTCACTGGCGAAATTACTTTCCCAGCGCGGAATTCCCTATCGTGGGATGGTTCGCGATGTGGCGAAAGCCTCAACTTTAGGATTAGTTGGTGCAGAGTGGGTACAGGGCGATTTTCAAGATCCGGCATCGTTACGTCCAGCACTTGATGGGATCGATCGGGTTTTTCTGTTAGCACCACCCGTTGAAAATATCGATCGAATTGAAGCCGCATTTCTAGATATCGCTGCTGCTTGCGGTGTTCGCCATGTGGTGAACCTTTCGGCGGTCGGTGCTGGCATTGATGTACCCCATCGCTTTGGACAGTGGCACGGTCGAACCGAACAGTACCTGCGGGAATCGCAGATGGATTTCACGATTCTGCGTCCGAATTTCTTTCTGCAAAACCTATTGACTATGACTGCGATGGTGCAACAGGGAACGCTTTATGTGCCTGCTGGGGAAGGCAAAGCACCATTCGTCGATGTTCGAGATATTGCGGCGGTGGCGGCATCTTGTCTGACTGAGACTGGCCATGAGGGTAAGATTTATGAGGTGACAGGGCCGATATCGATCGGTTACTCAGATATTGCGGCAACGCTGTCACAGGTGTTAGGACGCACGATTAACTATGTAGATATTCCGGTAGCAGCAGCTAAATCCTCAATGTTAGAGATGGGAATGCCAGCTTGGCTGGCTGATGCTTTGAACGAATTAAATGTAGGACTGAAAGAAAACCGTTTTGGATTGGTGACAGATGTGGTTTCAGCGATCGGACATAAAACACCGATCGATTTGGAATCGTTTATCCGCGATAATATTGAAGCCTTCACTTGAGCTGGAGAATTACTCACATCTTGCACCAGCGGCTCGCATAATCCGGGAGGTTCCCTGTCTTGATGCAAGATGTGAGTTACAGCACAATGAACCCAACGCGACTCATCAATTTGGTACTAGCCGGATAATCCGATCGCCGCCAGATCGAGCATCACCATAGCCATCATTGTCGGAAGTCGCAATATATAAAAATCCATCTGGCCCCTGCTTCACATCTCGCAGCCGTCCATATTGCTGCTGCAATAACTTTTCCTGACCGACGACTTTAATTCCATCGAGCGCAACGCGAGTCAAAGCTCGACCGCGCAAATTGGTAAAAAAGAAATTGCCCTGCCATTGGGGAAAAACATTCCCAGTATAAAAGGTTGCGCCAGCAGGGGCGATCGCATCTTGATAAAGTAGCAGCGGTGGTAATTGTCCTGGAGCCTTGCGATCGTAACTGATATTCGGCCAACCGTAATTTTTGCCCGCTTCCACCACGTTGACCTCATCACCGCCTTGGCGACCATCATACCCCGATGGGCCATGCTCGGTTTGAAAGATCGCGCCAGTTTTGGGCTGGATGGCGATACCTTGAGCGTTGCGGTGTCCATACGAGAAGATTTCGGGACGGGCATCACTGCGTCCGACGTAGGGATTGTCCTTGGGCACAGCGCCATCATCATTGAGCCGCAGCGTTTTACCATTGAGATTGTTGAGGTCTTGAGCGCGTTTTGGTTCGCCCCTTTCTCCCAATGTGATGTAGAGCTTGGCATCTTGCCCAAATGCCAACCGCGACCCAAAATGGTTCCCCGCAGCCGTCCCTGGAACGCCTGGAAAAACATCGAGTTTTTCGGTCAATCCTGTGTCTGTGAGCCGAAATCGCGAGACGCGAGTCTGGAGCAAACCGCCATTTCCTTCGATCGTATATGCCAGATACAGCCATTTATTTTGGCTAAACTGAGGATGTAGAGCCAGATCCATCAATCCGCCTTCGCCACTGGCTGCAATGGTTGGTAATCCGGCAATGGGTTTAGGATCGAGCTTACCCCCGCGAATAATCCGCAATCTACCAGGGCGTTCGGTCACTAAAATCGCTCGATCTGGTAAAAATTCCATCCCCCACGGTACTTCCAATCCCTCAGTCACAGTTTCGACTTTAAAAGACTTAGGATTAGTCTGGGCAAAGGTTTGAGACTGAGATGATTTGGTAATGTTGGGTGAAGGGACGGCATCTAAAGCTGAAGAAGATTGCGGCTTGGATGTACAGGCACTTATCGCGATCGATAATACACACACCAAACTAGATAAAGGCAAGAAAAGCTGCACCGAAACTGGTCTGAGCATAGATCCTAAGATTGCAAATGCAATGCGATAATTCTATTGTGACCGATCGAACTGTAGTCATCATCTATCGATCGCCCGATTTATCAATCCTATTCAACGTTTGACGAGAATATATGCCTTGGTATATTCCGGTAACTTGCGGGTATATGCAGCAAAATCTTCCTTGCTATCAAACACACCTGCTAGAAAATCTAACTGATGTAGATTGGGTAAAAATGCCCCACCCGTATCGGCAATAATGCCCATGTGCAGTTGTGGTTTACCATCGATCGAATTCTCCCTCACGACGATCCTACCCAAGCCAATATTCAGGACATCTCCGGCAAAAGTTACCCCTGGTTTGAGTGAGATTTTAGTCTCGATCGTTTGACCGAATCCTTTAATTGCAGTCACTGGTTTAAAATACCAATATCGCTTTTGCTCGGTAGGATTTAAGCCTTTGACAAAGGGTATATTATTATTGCGATCGACATTAAAAAATCTTGATGTACCGTCGGTAAATTTAATCAAGATCGTCCCTTCCATCAATGCTGATTCTAACCCCTCGCGATCGAGATAAGCTAAAGGTTCTACTGTCCCAAATTCGATTCCTTTCGGTTCATAGATATTGGTTAAAACATCTTGTTTTGTATACTTGAGCCGAATTGCATCAACGTCGGTATCTGGTTTGAGCGCGTAGAGTCCAGCAGTAAACTCTTTAGTAGGAGTGCGAGAGCCAGGATGGGTAAATACGGCATATTTGGTCATCCGTACTCGTTTTTCATCCACGGCGGTAGGATTAAACGCCGTCCATTGGATCGATCGAAAGTTGGTATTTAAAAACTTGGGATCTTGGAGCCGGATCGATCGTTTGGCTTTGATATCCTGTTGGAGAGTTAACACCATAAAATCTATTGTTTTCAGAATATCTGTCATCTTGACTCCTTGAGTACCCAAAATCCCCTCGCGCTGAAGATCTGGATCGCTATCCAATCGATTACTAAAGTATTTACGAGTACTTTTCAAAACTATCAATAAATCTGCTGCATTGAAATTTACCTTTGCATGGGGGAGACTAGCGGCTCTCAAAATATCGCGACTCTGAGCCATAAATTGAGGTTGCTTCAACTCATCAATTACTTGATAATCACCCACCTGAGCGGGTAGTGGCGGGACGATAATGCCTGGAGCTGGTAACGGTACCACATTAGGAATTATCGCCGGAGGTGGGACGATTGGAGTAGCCCTAGCACCAATTGACGAGGGCGAAATTGTTGGTGCTGGAGTAATAACTGACGAGGGCGAAATTGTTGGTGCTGGAGTAATAACTGATGGGGACAAAATTGTTGGTGCTGAAGTAATAACTGACTGGGGAGAAAGATCGGGTGTCGATGTGGGGATACGAGTACAAGCAGTCAGGGCAATCGAGCCAATCCCAATTAATAATCTAAAATATTTCACGCTAAATTCAATTAATATAGATCTTGAGTAGCTTTGCAAAAATCTTGATAATCTAGCTGCACTTGCCGAGCATAAAGATCGGCATAAATTAGCACCTTTGACTGCCACTCTAAATTACGTCCAAAATTTATCAAATCTTGAACTACTGCTGCCCCAAATTTACCACTACCATGAAGATGTGCAGAAGCAGTCACTTCACCGAGCGTATCGACGAGTTTTTCTAGTTGAGGCAAACTAATTTTACCATCGAAAGCAATTTTATCCTCGGTTGGTTGGAGTTCTCTGAGTAGATAACTAGTACCACTAAATTCAATTGCAGCTAATAGTGCTGGTACTGCCGATTGAACTATTTGTTGAGCATTCATGACGCGGATTGCCTGATTCTTCCATTGAGGTTGAACTCTCGTCAAATATGGCTCTAATGCAGAAGCTGACTGTTGCTTGAAATCGAGTAAATAATTTCTGTCGGGGGAACCTTTACCTGCTACTAATATGATGTATCGATCGACTCCTAAACTACCCATCCCTGCAACTCGAAATCCCACATCTAAAACTTTAAAAAATTCTGGACTTGCTTGAGCCTGTGTCCAATTATCGATCGTCCTAGTAATTTCTTGTTGTCGTTGAGTACTAATTCTCAATATTTTCGCACCATCAAATTTAAGCTGACGCTCGCTATTTAATTCCGTGCGTTCATTTAATAAATCGGTACGTTTGCGCTGACTTAACTTTTTAATTAAATCTGCGACAATCCCGCGTGCATTGTCTTCGGCGATCGCTCTAATTATTCCCTTAATTAAAGTATTTGCGTAACTAGTAAGGTAAATTTGGGCTAATTGCTTGAGATCGGATCGATCGCATCCCAAACTATCTGCTGCTAAAAAAATACTTGTGACTAAACGAGTAATATCCCAGGTACAAGGAGCAAGTACCCCCTCATCAAAATCATTAATACCAAAATAAACTTGACGTTGGCGTAGCTCCCCTGAATAATTTTCACCCTTATACGTCCCAAAATTTTCTAAATGTAAATCACCACAGATCCAAACAAATGGTGCGAGATTTAGCTCCCACTCCTGAGGTAAATCGCGATAAAATAAATGACATGTTCCCCGAAAAAAACCAAAAGCATTCTTACGCATTTTGATATACTTTTGGGTTAATATCTTTGGATTGCGCTGTCGATCGAATGCTTGAATTAATTTCCAGATATCTCGCGTGTCGGAGGATCTGTGTTTATCATCCCGATTTACCAAACTATTACCTCCCTAAATTATTGCCTAGATAGATTTTAAAAACCATAGCTAAGCAGCCTAGCACAAATATTTGCAGTATTAAAATAGACAAATATCCACCATGCGCTTAATTGGAATTACTGGCGGCATCGGAACGGGAAAAAGTACCGTTACTGACTACTTGCAGACACGGTATCACTTGCCTATTTGGGATGCCGATCTCTACGCTCGATCGGCTGTAACGACTGGTTCGCCAATTTTAGAAGCGATCGGTCAACGTTATGGTGCTAAGATCCTCCAACCAGATGGCACACTCGATCGCCATCGATTGGGCGAGATTGTTTTTAGCGATCTAAATGAGCGTCAGTGGTTGTCAGCTCAAATCCATCCCTATGTGAGGAATTGCTTTGAAATAGAGATCGATCGCCTTGCTCCAGATGGCACTGCTGTACTGGCGATTCCATTACTATTTGAGGCAAAAATGACCGATTTAGTTACTGAAATTTGGGTAGTTAGTTGCGATCGCATCACTCAATTAAACCGGATCATGACACGCGATCGTCTGAGCGAGACACAAGCGAACAACCGAATCCACAGCCAAATGTCTCTGACTGATAAAATAGACCTAGCAGACTTTAATTTGGATAACTCTACAAATATCACTGACTTGGAACGGCAGATCGATCGTAAGTTATGGTGGTGCTGAATTGATGTCTGTTCGAGGGGGGATTGGGGGACTGGGGGACTGGGGGACTGAGGGACTGGCTCTACTCCGCTCACTGACCACCGACTCTCCAGAGGAGAGGCTACCCTTCGGAGAGCTTCAGGGCAACGCTTGTGGTGTTGGCGTAGCCTTGCCTTTGGCGGTACTACACCAACGAAATTAATTGCTACCAGTGAAGATAACTTCAGGAAACTTGAGTTGAGCTTCAGGCAAGGGACGACCTTTACCTTCTTCTTGCCAATAATTAATTACTTCAGTAGCCTGATTGAGAATTGCCACCCGATCGATTTCAGCAATCCAGTGCTTGGCTTCTAATTCAGCTTTTAGTTGTTCCCAGGCATCATTACGCGGCCAGAAAAAATAAGCGGTGAGGGGACTCAACCCTTTGCCAACTACTTGGTCTACAGCCAAGGCAACGTTTTCATCCAACCATAAAACTTTCAAGATAAACTTGGACAACGTTGCAGGGATGGTTTCGGCGATTAAGATTTCGGTTTCGGTTTCGGTCATATTTGCTTACTGTTTTGGCACACAATCCATTATTGTATCATCTCTTTGCTGACAACAACTGTTTAAATTAGCCGATCGATGTTACTCCCTTCTCAGTGTCAAATTAGACATCTAGCGTAGGGAGTGAATGGTAGATGGTGAATCATGATGTCTCTCGATTCTCGTTCCGTAAGCGCAAGGCGCAGGCGTTGCCAACGCGTTGGCACAGCGTCTCGTTCCGAGAAGAGGCTCCGCCAACGAGTGGGAACAGAGTAGCTCAAATTGGTGTTCCTTGGAGCCGATCGCTAGCTCGGAATAGACCGAGCGGTCAAAAACTCTGAAAAACTTCAGTAATCGGCTGTTGACGATCTTAGCTGGCTGTGATGTGGTAGATTTTGAATTGATTTAGTGGCAGGATTGAGATGAGTGCGATCGTAGTATTTGATATCGATGGGGTAATTCGGGACGTGGGCAATTCCTACCGTCGCGCCTTGGCGGATACAGTATTGGAGTTTACCAATGGAGCCTATCGTCCTAGCGCGATCGCGATCGACAAGCTCAAGAGTGAAGGTATCTGGAATAACGATTGGGAAGGCTCACAGGAGCTAATTTATCGCTACTTTGAGCAACAGGGGCAAACTCGATCTGAGTTAAAGCTGGATTACGAACGAATTGTCGCCTATTTTCAAACCAAATATCGCGGTACAGATCCAGTCAATTGGAATGGCTATATCTGCAACGAACCACTCCTAGCGAGTCTAGAATACTTTGGCTCATTAACCGCTGCAAACATCCCCTGGGGCTTTTTTAGCGGGGCTACGCGCGGCTCTGCTACTTATATCTTAGAACGGAGATTGGGTTTAACTGCACCCATTCTAGTCGCGATGGAAGACGCGCCAGGTAAGCCAGAGCCAGAAGGCTTATTGATGGTGGTTGCTCAATTGGGAGCCAAACACGATTCTCTTTCCCTTCTCTACGAGAGGCTTTGCCAACGGGACGCTGCGCGAACAGAGAGGCTCCGCCAACGAATTGATTCCCTACCGATCTTCTATGTTGGCGATACCGTTGCCGATATGCACACGATTTTAAACGCTCGAACCCAACAACCAAATCGAGACTTCATTGCTGTAGGAGTATTACCGCCGCACATCCTCGCAGAAGCATCACAAGTTGATGGCTATCGCCACAGCTTGATCCAAGCAGGTGCCACAGTGGTAATTAATAACGTCCAAGAATTAACTCCCGAACTAATTAATTCGCTCTTAATCCAAGGTACAGGAATCGAACCTGTCTAGAGTTGCCTCGCGGATTATGAGTCCGCTGCCTAAACCGATCGGCCAACCTTGGAGACATTCGATTATCTTAACATTGAGAACTGACAATTGACTATTGTTGAGAGTTTCTTTATCCAGATCTAACAAAATGTCGATAAGTTATTGACCCACACAATTTATGTATGTTATAGTTATGGACTGCGAGGACGTATAGCTCAGTTGGTTAGAGCGCATCGTTGACATCGATGAGGTCCCCCGTTCGAGTCGGGGTACGTCCATAGGTTAGAAAGGTAAGCACAGAGTAGGGCTTCTAGGAATCGAACACATCCTAGGAGCAGAATTTTGCTGTCTATGGGTAGCAATGGCTAACCTTGCTACTGTCATCGTCGCCCCAATGACCACTAGCGGGAAACAATATCCAAGTAGAATCCCAGTCTGCTTTGATGGTCGAGATGGGTTTATCGCCCTAGACCAGATTCGCTCGGTATCTAAGACTCGATTTATCAAAAAGCTTGGGACGATCGCGTCTGACGAGCAGAAAGCAGTTCTAGGGGGTTTGTTAGAGATGTTCGCTGATGAGTAACTACTGTCTTTATCTAATCGAAAGTTTTAACTTCGGCTAGCTCCTGCTGTTCGATCGACAGAATGCGGACGGCATCCATTACTCTGTGTTCTAATGCTTGAATTAAAGTCAACGATCGATTCAGTATTTTAATCTGACTCCAACTTGCCCACGTCAACCTTAGAAAACTCTAAAATGTTGTTTACGACCGTTAACAACATTTCACCATGAGCCAGTGTAGACCTGACATGAAGATGCTGTTCGGGCGTCAGTTCTGTAGTAGCTAATAGTTGAGCTACATTCAAAATAGCATTAATTGGAGTTCTAACTTCATCACCGATCGCTGCCATGAGATCGTTGTTAGCTTTGGCTGCTAGCTCCAATTTGGCGATTGCTAGTTGTAAGCTGTCATGAGATCGTTTAATCCTCAGCATAGAGCCAACTCTAGCCACAAGTTCGAGCCGATTGACTGGCTTACTAATGAAGTCCTCGGCACCTGTTGACAGGCACCTTTCTAACTCGGCTTTGTCGGTTAATGCCGTCACCACGATGACGGGAATCGATTGCCATTTAGGCGAGGCTTTGATGCGACGACAGACTTCAATACCGTCGAGATCGGGCATCATCACATCTAACAAGATCGCATCTGGTAGAAAGCGATCGAGTCGATCGAGTGCCCGTTGACCGCTAGAGGCATAATGAAATAGATAGCCCTCGTTGCCAAGTAAGGCTTGAATTACATCAAAGTTATTAGGCTCATCATCAATAACTAAAATAGACGGTCGATCGCTCATAAGACTTCTCTATATTTGCACGGGGAGGATGATTGAGCGGTGACGATCGCCAATACTTTAGGTAGGTGATATTAACTCTTGAATTGTAGCTGCTAGTAACCCAAGTGTGACGGGTTTGGTCAAATACTCATTTGCTCCAGCCGTTAGACAGCGTTCCCGATCGCCTTTCATTGCTAAAGCTGTCAGTGCAATAATGGGTAGCTTGGTAAATTGAGGATCGCTGCGTAGTTCTTGGATCGCTGCCAAACCATTTAAGACGGGCATTTGGACATCCATCAAGATCGCATCGGGATGATGCAGTTTAGTCAGCTCGATCGCCTCTCGACCATTTTCCGCCACAATAATGTTGTATCCTTTAGCTTCTAGATAATCCGAAAGTGTCTCAACATTGGCTTTATCATCATCGACGATCGAGATTAGGGGTTTTCGCTTGAGCTGAGTATTACTGCTGGTATCTGGTTGAGGAGCTATGGCGAGCCGATCTGTTGTTGGCACTGCGGTGGGCAATGGGAAAATAAATGGTATTCCACCAGATGGTAAATCGACAGTAAATCGACTACCAACGCCAATTTCGCTGCTGACACCCACTCTCCCCCCATGCAGCTCGACAATTTCTCGTACCAGATTTAGCCCCAAGCCCGTGCCCTTGGCTTGGCGGTTTAAGGCACTATCGATTTGGACGAAGGGCTGAAATAGCCGTGAGAGATTTTCTGGCGAAATCCCCATGCCTGTATCGCATACAGCGATTTGAATCCAATTTTGATGTTCTGTGCCAGTAGCGACTGTATGTGTCACTTCCAAGCTCACACGACCGCCTTCTGGCGTGAATTTGACAGCATTGGCGAGTAAGTTGATCGCTACTTGGCGAATCCGACGTTCATCCACCATCAGATCGGGGAGATCGGGCAGAACATTGATGTCCAGTTGAATCTGTTTTTGGAAAGCCTGCTGCTTGACAAACAATAGACTGTTATGGCAGAGCTGCCCGATATTGGTTGGGGTGCAATATATTTCTAGTTTTCCAGCTTCGATTTTTGCCAGATCGAGAATATCATCGATCAACTCCAGCAGATGAGTTCCACTATTGTTGATGACTTCGGCGCAACGTAGTTGTTGCTTGTTGAGCAAACCATGTACCTGCTCTGTCAATGCCTCCGACATCCCCAAAATTGCATTCAGCGGCGTGCGGAGTTCGTGACTCATGTTGGTGAAAAAACTACTTTTGGCTTGGTTGGCACTATCAGCTAGTTCTTTGGCGGCTTTGAGTTCGAGGGTACGTTCTTCAACTTTTTGTTCGAGTACGATAAATGATGCTTGTAGCTCGGTATAGAGTCTGGCATTTTCAATGCTGATGGCGGCTTGGGCAATAATTACTTTGAGTGTATCTAATCGATCGCGCGTAAATGCACCGAGTGTAAGTTGATTTTCTAGATACAAGATCCCGATTAACTCGCCTTGATTTAAAATCGGGCTACAGAGGACGCTTTTGGGTTGGTGTTGCTCCAGATAACTATCTCCAGCAATTCGATCTACGTGTGCATCGATGAGGAGAATTGGTTCCAAACTATTCTTGACTTTATTTACCAAGCTAATCGCTACATCGGTACTCAGCTCGAATGGTATTGGCTCTAGTATCTGGGGTTGTTGCCCCAACTCTACCCTAGCGATTACCTGTAAGTTTTCTTGTTGTTTGAGGAGTAAAACACATTTATCTGCACCAGCATTGGCAATGACGATTTCCAAGAGACTGGGGATGAGTCGATCTAGTCCGATCTCTCTGGAAATAGTTTGCGAGGCTCTGAGGAGGGTAGCCAAATCTAAGAATTCAGAGGTACCAGTTATTGAAGTGCAGATCGTCGTCGTTTCGATGTCGGACTCATCATCAGTGGCTCGATCGCCAATTGCGCCGGGGGCACTCAGAATGGGTGCCAGCAGTTGGGGGTAGAGTGTGACTAAATGGTTGACTTTGGCGATCGCACCCCATCGTCCATAACAGTAATATGCCTCAAATGCGTAAGCTTGAGCGATTTTTGCTTTGCCCCAGTCTAAGTAAAATTTCGTGGCTAGTTCGTTTGCTAGTGCTTCTTCATGGACAAATTGATGTTCTTTGGCTAAGGCAATAGCTCGATCGTAATGTTCGATCGCCGCAGCTCGGTTGCCTAATATCTGTTGCTTTTGGGCTTCGATCAAATGCCACTGATGGAGGTAATTCATCGGCGTCTCTTGTGCCCATTTGTAGATCTCAGCTTGATGGATTTCCACTTGGAAGAGAGTTGCTGATTGCTCCTGTGCTGACTGTTCGGCAGCAAGTGCTAGGTATGTTAAAGCAGCATAAAAATGAAATACGGAAACCGAAATCATTCCTGAGAGTGCAACTAAATACCGTTCACCTTCTGTAATATTTGCTAGAGCAGCCTTATAGTTACCAAATAAGTACGCCAGCATCAACTTGTAAACATGGATATAAGCGATCGCAATAAGTTCGCCATCTTGAATATGTCTGGGAATCATTACTGTCTCATCATAAGCAGTGCCGATTAAGGACTCCGACTGACTTCCCTTTGCCATCAAGTTCAGTACTACCTGCCGTTTCATCTGTAGATAAGCTATGGCAGAATATTGCTTGATCTGCTCTAAAGCATTAGTATGAGCTGATATCTCCGATTCCAACGTATTTAGTTGCACTCCACAAAGCAGGTTGGCATCAAAGTAACAACAGATGCTATAACCGATGGCGAGAAGATCGCCAGATTCCATACTAGCCGTGTAAGCATATTTCAGTGTCGGGATGGTCGATCTAATTGGTTCTTGGCGATGCTGAATCCAAGTAGCAAATAAAAATGAAATTCTACCCTGTAACTCTCTAGCATTAGGGGAATCCATCAGAGCTATGGCTAATTTACCAAAACGATAACCTGTCTCCGCATCTCCGAAAAAGGCACTTAGCACAAAACCATAATTAACATACCCCATCGCTGATGCAGGTATATTTCCAAACTGGAGCGACAAGCTCACCATCTTGAAGCTCAGAAGGGGCATCAACGTTGGCATCGCATTGAAAGTAGGCGCGCTTAAATCGGCTAATAATTCTATTATTAGCTGTGCCTGAATATGTTCCAGAGGAGCGGATGCGCCAACGGTCATCACTGGTAAATTTAAGAGGTCTTCAATTCTTCTGCCTTGAAGTTGGCTCTTGAGCATTTCTAGTGCTTCAACCGTCTGGGCTTCGTTAGGTGTGGTGGGGAATTCAAACCCCAATTGAGAGAGTACTGTTGCGCCTGTGGCGATCGCTTCCTCCCCTCTACCGTTGGCAGTAAGTGCGGCAATTTGAATTCTATAAATACTAACTTTATCCAAAATAGTTCGCGCCGATCGCAGTACTACACTGGCGATCTCTTCCATTCCCTCTAGATTCCCTTCCAGATAGGCAGCTTCAGCAGCAGCAATATGAAGATCTAATGTCAACTGGTACTGGGTTTCCCAACAGTTGATGGCTAGAAGTTGGATTCCGGTTTGGAGATAAATATTTGCCGCACAATAAGCAGTAGAATTCCTCGCTTTTTTACCTGCTTTAAAGTTAAGATCGACAAATAATTGTCGATCGCTTGGATCGGTAATTAATTCTTTGGCTACATTCAAATGCCCAACAATATCGAATAGTCTTTCCGCTCTGACAATCTCTGAGCAATTTTGCTGGAGTAACTGACCGATTTTGAGATGAGTTGCTTGTTTTTGGCGATCGGGAATCAGGGAGTAAGCTGCTTGTTGAACGCGATCGTGTACAAAGCGATACACTGGATTAGCTGCTACATTTAACACCGATTGACGATCGGAGCGGGTAAAAAATTTGTAGACATCTGTGGTGGGAATCAGTAAGTTTTCTTTCAATCCGCTCCACAATGCCAAGGCTGTCTGAGCTGGCGATCGCTCCAAAACGATCGCTAAGGTATTGAGATCGAATTGTGAGCCTACACAAGCCGCTAGGGCGATCGCTGATTGAGTTTCTACTGGCAACTTTTGCAATTGCAACGCCATAAATTCTACGACATCATCGGTGACAGCCAAGGATCTAACTTGAGCAAGATCGCAACTCCAACCGCCTACGGCTCCATTCTGACTCAGCCGATCGAAGGTAATTAGTCCATCTTCATATAATGCTTTGAGAAATTGGGTAGCAAAAAAGGGATTACCTTGAGTTTTTATTTCCACCAATTCAGCTAAGGGTTGAGCGACGAGCAGACCGCAATTGAATGTATCTGCAACTAATTGATTCAAATCTTCTTGGTGCAGAGCTTTGAGTGTAATCGTGTTGACTGTTATACCAGTTTTTACGATCTCATTTATGGCTAAAATCGATGGATGAATGGGTGAAACTTCATTATCCCGATAAGCTCCCAATACCAACAAGTATCCCGTATCCTGCATCAAAGACTGCAACAAATTCAAAGATGCTAAATCTGCCCATTGCAAATCGTCTAAAAATAACACTAACGGATGTGCTGCTGTGGCAAACAAGCGCACAAATTTCTGGATCAGTAGATTGAATTGCTGCTGTGCTGCACTACCAGCCAGTGCTGGTGCTGGTAGTTGTTTGCCAATAATTCGTTCTAGTTCGGGAATTACATCAATCAAGACTTGCCCACGATCGCCTACAGCCGCGAGAATTTGAGTTTTCCAGGTTTGCAGTTGCCAATCTGATTCAGACAGCAATTGCCCCATCAAATCGCGAAAGGCTTGCACGAAAGCTGAAAATGGAATATTGCGCTGGAATTGGTCGTACTTACCTTTGATGAAATAGCCGCGCCGACGCACAATAGGTTTGTGAACTTCTTGAATGACAACAGTTTTGCCGATACCAGAACAGCCAGCCACTAGTAAGATCTCGGCGATTCCCTTACTGACTCGTTCAAAAGCATTTAGTAGTACAGCAACTTCTGGATCTCGACCGTATAGTTTTTCGGGGATGAGAAAGCGATCGCTCGGATCTCGCTCTCCCAATCTAAATAATCCAATCTTGCCATCCTGTTGCAATTGAGCCAGACAAATCTCTAGATCGTGCTTTAACCCCAAAGCATTTTGGTAGCGATCTTCAGCATTTTTTGACATCAACTTACTGACAATCTCTGAGATCGCTAGTGGAATATCAGGTTGTAGTTGCCGCGCTGAAACTGGCTGCTTGGCAAGATGAGAATGTACCAATTCCATCGGATCGTTGGAAATAAACGGTAATTGCCCCGTTAATAGTTCGTAAAAGGTTACACCTAAAGAATAAAAATCGCTGCGGTAATCAATACCTCGATTCATCCGTCCAGTTTGTTCGGGAGAAATATATGCCAGTGTCCCTTCTAACTTATTGACATTTTCGATCTGTTGGATTTCTTTAGGTAATAATGAAGAAATACTCAGATCGCTCAGTTTAATTTGGTGTGTCTGTGGGTTAATGAGGATATTGGTGGGTTTGATATCTTTGTGAATTACCCGATGACTATGTAGTCCGCCCAGCGCATCAGCAATTTGAATTGCTATGTTGAGAAATATAGTTAATGTTGGAATCTCGTTTCCCAAAGCTCCCACTTGACGTGAGAAAGATTTGAGTGAAATACCACCAAAATCCTCCAAAATCAGAGCATAGGAGTTTTGGTAGGTTTCTAGTGCTAAAGTTTTGATAACATTGGGCAGATCGAGATCTTTGCCAATGTCATACTGATGTCGAAACTGGAGCAGTTCATTGAAGCTGGGAAATGGATTGCGGAGGACTTCGATCGTGACTGGACATAGATCGTCTTCTCGGATTCCCCGATAGATGACGGTATGACTGCCTACATGAATTTCTGCTGCGATCTGATACCCTGGCACACACACGATCGTCTTCATTTTCTAGTCCTCAATGTGCAACTATATTGAAGACGGCTAGGAGTAAGGACTTTCAGGCAAATCTAAAATAATATTTATTCAGCTTTTGCCTTAAAAAGTCAAGTTACTAGCCGCTCTACTACACATTTTACAGATCGATCGGGGGACTAGCTGTAATCTAGATCGCATGTGAGTGGTTCGTGAGTGTTCTTGCTTAAACTTTCACTCTTGCCCATTAGTATGTTTGTGATGGCTTACAGGAAGCACGTCCGATACATTCCGTTGCAAAAATCCCACAGTACATCAGAAGTGATTTTTAATCCTTGTAACACCGCAGCCTTATCTCCCTCCGAGTTATCGATCTTGCGGGCAAGTTCCACTACTTCGTCAACATGGCCAGCTTCTATTTCTCCATGCAGATAGAACCATGACTTAACAGAACTTTCCAATGTCGTCCGAACCAGTTCTTTGGTGACGATCCTGTCCCGTTGCTCACCGCGAAGCTCCATCATAATAGCCGATCCTACACCTGTATAGGGATTGGGGTCGGTAGACAGTAGCTCCAAACGTTGGCTCAATTTATAAGCTGGTGCTAACATTTCCGAGGTAATAACTTCTGGCTTGTATGCGTCAAGAGCAAACTTCAATCGATCGAATATTTTCCGATGAATCTTAGATACATCTCCATTGCCCAGTTCTTCATTCAACTGATGTGCCAAAATACAGCGAATGTACTCGTTATCAATGTGAGCAACGACGAGAGCAAGCCGCCGCGTAAAATGATCGACAATTCCTTCCTGAAAATTGGCAAACAACAGCCACAGGTTTGTCAGATTTGCAGGTTCTCGGTGCAATCGTTGAAAGAAAGGATGATCTTCAACCGAGAGGTTTCTGTAGTACCAGACCATCTCTTCAAGAGATGGCAAAGATCGCGCTGGTTCAAGCTCAGATATTTGCCCTCGATGTCTGAGTGTATTTACTTCTGGATTTAGGTAAAGAGTTACTCGCTTGTGCTGCTGCTCTCGGCGGAATGAAGTGTAAGAGTGCATCCCGACTCCTGCTTCTAACGAACGTGCAGCCAAGGCTTGGATCGCTAACTGATAGGTCGATACAGGAAGACCATTCTGGATAAAGTATAAATCTAGCCGATCGCACACGACCCGATCGTCAAGAGCATAGTTGGAGATCGGTAAGTACAGCGTTCCGTTTGATGGGATAGCATTATCTTCTTCAATGAGAGAAAAGCAGGTGATTGCTGGCTTTTGAGAGAATGAGGTTTGACCTGGTGCCATTGCTTGGCAAAATTCGATCGCGTCGCCAGGTACATAGTTACGAGCTGCGCTCAGTGCTGACTCTAGTTCTGTTGGCGTAGCGTCGTGGTGGCGGAGATAGACTTTGACTCGTGCCCGATCGTGTGCGGCGAGATCGAGCGAGAAGTAGACGAATTCGTCTCGATCGGGGCCGCGTTGAGCGGCAGTCTCAGCCAATGTCGGCCAAGCATGTGTAAACCCAAGTCGGACTAATGATTCTTCAACAATTGCTGCCGATCGACTCTGGGATTGGGCTTGGGGGTTGAGATATAGCTTAAAGGCGGGTTCTTTGTCTGGGTAAAAGCAGACAGCGTGCCACATCGAGAATTTTGATTCTGGATTGGTGGGCGTAAATAGATCCGCGATCTGCTCGAATCGATCGAGGTTAACGTTGTAATGCTCTGCTAGGTGTTGATTGAGATCTAGTCCCGCTTGCCAATTTGACTGGAGATTGGGATCGCTACCTTGGGCTTCTACCAATACTCGCAGTTCTACTTTGTCGGGGTCTAAAGCTAGCGAAAACTCAAAGGGAGCGCGATCGTCAGAAACATCCGATTGCCATGTAGAGGTTTCTCCAACTTTTCGATCGCCCCAGGATGAAGTGATGGCTAGAAAGATCTGTGTAATTTGCTCGATTTTATCGTTCAAGCCAACAGCGTGACAGAGCGCGGTTAATTTTTCTAACCCACATTCTACATAAGTTTGTGTCGAGCCTAATTTTTCTGGGTCAAATCCGACTTGGGAATGACGCTCGATCTCAGGTTGATTTTCTAAGGAAAAGGCTAGATCGATGGAGTGATTTTCGGATGTATCGATCGACTTTGATACTGTAGAAGTAATCTCAGAATTAGTCATGCAAACCCCACTATTTAAGTAAGTAAACTTTTATTTTTCAGGCTAAAAAATGCTTGACGTGATCTTAGCATATGAATATAAAAATTAACATACTGGTTGCTTTTATTACATTCAAGGTACGTAATAGATTTATTCAAAATACTTAAAAATATTAGTTTGCGATCTTAGATTGTTTACTACAGCTCAATTTGAAAGATTAAACGAAGTTTGAAGTTGATGAGTTTTGAACACAAAAATTATTAATTTATACAATCTACTCGTATAAAATACTACAGCAACGATCCATTATTGATAAGTCTATCGCTAAAATGAAAATCAATGTGATTATATATACAAAATATCTAGTAGTAATTGAAATTGTGAGTGATGTAAACTTTTTACAGGTTTAGGGGAGATTTTTACACCACGTTTTACACTTCGGGAAAGTAGTATAAAAGAAGCCCGATTTTACGTTGCTGCAATCGACGAGCTTCGATCGCCTAGCGGCGCGCTTACGCGTTCGGTAGTATTGCTATGTCGAGTCTTTGTGACTAATACGTGTCGTGAAAATTGAAGTGCAAAATGTGGGTTAAATATTAAATCGGCGGTACCGATTTGAGTAGTGCTTCGATTGTTGCTACCAATTGGCTCAACTTGACAGGTTTAGTCACATACTCGTTAGCTCCAGCATCTAGGCATTTTTGTCGATCGGGAGGCATCGCCAAAGCTGTCAAAGCCACGATCGGCAGCCCCGCACACTCAGGCATCAGGCGGATCTGCCGGATGGCTGCGAACCCGTCCATATCTGGCATCTGAATATCCATCAGAATGATATCGGGATGATGGAGCTGGGCTAGATCGATCGCCATGCGACCATTTAGGGCTTCGATCGGTCGATATCCCCGACTTTTGAGATAGCCTGTCATGGTTTCCATATTTGCCTGATTGTCTTCCACTACCAAGATCGCTGCTTTTTGCCCAGGTGCGGGGGTGGGTTCGGGATTTATAGTCAGAGGATAGTCTACAGGTAGCGATGGGGGAACGATGATTTCTGCGCTCGGACAAAAGGGCAGAGCCACTGTAAAACAACTACCCCGATCTAATTCACTCTGAGCTGATACAGTCCCACCGTGCATTTCAACAATCCGCTTGACTAGAGCTAAACCCAGTCCTGTTCCTGCATACTGGCGACTGAGACTACTATCAATTTGGACAAAAGACTGGAACAGCTTATCCATATGTTCGGGAGCAATCCCGATCCCAGTATCGATAATTGAGAAGACGATTTGCTGTGGTGGTGCGGGAGCTATTTGCTCGATCGCAGTAGCATCATCGGTCTTGTCCAACGGGATTCCCGCATCCCCTTGCCCCTCAATTACCCGCACATCCATAGCAATACTGCCACCTGCTGGGGTAAATTTAACTGCATTGCTGAGTAAATTGATCAGGACTTGACGACAGCGGCGATCGTCTATCTGAATATTGATGCGGTGGAGGTAGTCGGGTAGTTGGGTAGTCAGTCGAATTTGCTTTTTCAGGGCGAGTTCTTTGATGAATAAGAGGCTATTCCGACAGAGATCTTGGATCGATACATCTGTCAGTTCCAGCTCAAATTTGTTCGCTTCGATCTTGGAAAGATCGAGAATGTCGTTGATGAGAGCGAGTAAGTGTTTGCCACTCTTTTCAATTAGGGACAGCGACTTACGTTGTCGAGCGGTGATGGAGCCAAAGACTTCATCTTGCAGTCCTTCAGACATCCCCAAAATGGCATTGAGCGGGGTGCGGAGTTCGTGACTCATATTTGCCAAAAACTCATCCTTGAGCCGAGTAGCGCGGGCGAGTTCTTGGTTGGAGACTGCCAACTGTTGGTTACTCTGACGCAATTGGGTTTCTACCTGCTGTCGCTCTGTCAATTCTTGCTGCAACTGCTCGAACAGACTCGCCTGCTGAATGGCGATCGCTAATTGGTCGGCAATGTGTTGGAGTAATTGGGCTTCGCCATCTTGCCAGTGACGATGGGAAGTACATGAATGGACGCTCAGTAACCCCCATAATTGAGTCTGACCTGTGGTATCGATCCAGCTATCGGTACCATCTCCAGAGCGGAGCAAAATCGGTGCGACAATTTTGGATTTGACACATGCCATCCCCACCCACTCTTGTAACTGCACCGACCAGGCATCCTGCATCACATCTACAACGATGCGAGGTTGACCCTGGAGGTAGAATTCCAGCTCTGCTGGGCTAAATTGTTCGCGTTCCCAATTTATCCCCACCAAGCCAGGATATTCAGGGGCGACAAATTCTTCAACAGCCCGAATTTTGCGATCGGGAAATACTCGAAAAATGGTCGCCCGATCGACTTGCATTAATTCCTTGACTTGTTCGGTTGCTGTTGCTAGGATATCCCCGACTTGCAACGAATTGCGGATTTGCTGGGCGATAACCCCAAGTGTCTGCTGTTGGCGGAGTTGCTGGGCGATCGATTCTTCTGCTTGCCATCTGACACTTAGTTCTAATTGGACTGTTTCATAGAGGGTAGCTTGTTGAATGGCAATCCCGATCTGTTCGGCAATATGTTTGATAAAGTCAACCTCGATCGGTTGCCAAGCTCGTGGTGCAGCACAATGATGGATACAGAGTAAACCCCACAAATTGGCTCCATCGAGCAATGGTATGACTAAATTTGCTCGTACCTGAAATTTTGCCAATACCTGAACTTCACAGTCTAGCAGTTCCGCTGTATAGATATCTTCGACAACATTGATGCGATCTTGCATGTAGTAACCCGTCAACTTTTCGGCAAAACAAGGATCGTGAAGTTTCGATCCCAGAATCGACTCAAAATTGGCAGCTACAGATTCAGCGACAAATTCACCTTCGACAAAATTGAAGTCAGAGGAAAATTTGAAGATGCCAACTCGATCGGTTTGCATAAATTCTCGAATTTCTCGTACCGCAGTCTCAAAAATGGTCGGCAGTTGTAAAGATTTACGAATCCTTTGCGTCATTTCTCGCAACACAAATTCTCGTTCTGCTTGTTGCCGGATGGTGGTTTCGGTTTGGTGACGGATTGCTTCGTCGTGTTTGACTGCGCTGATATCGAAGTTAATGCCAGTCATGCTGTATGGACGATCTCGCTCATCCCGCCGTACCAAACCATAAGATTTGATGAAATGGATACTCCCATCAGGATGGACAACTCGAAATTCTGAATCGAATTCTGCTTCTCCGAGTAGAGCTTGTGCTAGTTTTTCTTGAGTGACGGCTCGATCGTCGGGATGGATCGCTTGCACCCATTCGGCGCAAGCATTGTGGCGATCTAATTCCGAGTTGGATCTTGTCATTCCATATAGTTCGTACATCCGCTCGTCCCAAATTAATCGATCTGTGATGATGTCCCACTCCCAACAGCCCAATGCTCCAGATTTGAGTGCCAACGACAACCGTTCGGAGAGCTGATGTAGTTGAGTTTCGGTATGTTTGCGATCGGTAATATCTTGATAAGTCCCTAGTACCCCGATCGTGTCACCATTGAGGTTCCGCAATCGTAATTTGTTCGTTTCGAGCCAAACTGAGGTGCCATCCGCTCGCGTCTGGGTTTCGATAATTCCCAGTTTGGCGATGCCTGATGCGATCGTTTGTCGATCGTCAGCGCGATAAGCATCCGCTTCATGCACTTCCCAAGGCAGATCGTAGTCGGTTTTGCCAATAATTTCGCTCGGCGAAGTTAAATTAGCATCTTTGGCGAAGTTATCGTTACAACCCAAAAAGCGCGACTCTCGATCCTTCCAAAAGACCGCCAGTGGGAAGGTATCAAATACAGTTTGCAGAAATTGCTGTGATTCGCCTAGATCTAATTTTGCCTGTTGATAAACTACTTGAGCACGATCGCAAAATACTTGGATTTGAGCTTCTTGCTGTTGCAACTCGGCACCTTGCTGTTGGACACTTGCGGTTAAAGCCGCGACTAAACGATCGTTGAGACTTTCGCGAGTCAATAGTCCGACTAAGCAATCTCGCTCGTCCACCACTGGTAAATGGCGAATCTGGTATCGATCGAGCAAACTCATCGCCACAGCTAGATCCGTAAAATCACTAACCCGCAGCGTGACTAGATTTGATGTCATCACAGCTCGAATTGCTAACCGCTCTAAATCCTGCTGTGCGGCAATTAGTCGCATCACATCCGATCGGGTCAAGATTCCCAGTAGTCGCCCATCTTCAACAATTAAAACGCAACTAGATCGCGCCTGGATCGGTAATTGAGGCGATTGGGCAGCATCGTCTATTGATGATGGGCAAACTAGATCGATGTCATTCCTCCGCACATTGGCAACGCCACTCTGGAGCGCAGCCATGACAGTCGTTTCAGGATGCACCACCAGCGGATCGCGGATGATTGCTGCGCTCGGTTCGGGCTGTAGCAACGAGATGGGTGTGAGCATTGATTTTCGGTGAGGATGCTGTCTTTAGAATGCCCTCAATAGCCGAGTTAATTTGGGTAGTGGAATGGGCATTATAGAAGAAATATCCCAAAGCGATCGTATGAGTAGCTATTCCATCCTAATTGTTGACGATGAACCAGATAACTTTGATACGATCGAAGCACTTCTGCCGAGTGAAAGTTATCAACTGCATTATGCTAGCTGCGGCGAGGATGCCATCTCCGCTCTAGAAAAATTCGCTCCTGATGTCATCTTGCTGGATGTGATGATGCCCGGTCTTGACGGTTTTGAAGTGTGTCGGCGCATCAAACTGATGTCTCAGTGGCAGGGTGTACCGATTATTATGGTCACAGCTCTATCTGGAAAAGAAGACTTGGCACGCTGTCTCGCCGCAGGTGCTGATGATTTTGTCAATAAGCCCGTTAATGGTCTGGAACTGCGGGCGAGAGTTGGCTCCATGCTGCGGATCAAAAAACAATACGATCTAATTCAATCTTTCTCCAAATTGCAGCGGAATAATATTCATTCCTTAGCAAATAATTTGAATGAAATTCGCTTAGATTTAGCTGTTGGTTTTCCGAATGAATTTAATTCACCATTGAGCATCATCTCGGAAAATATCGAACACCTCAAGCAGAATATCGAACACCTAAGTTTGCCAGCGACGCTCCAGCTTTTAGAATCAAGCGAACGATCGGTTTCCAGGCTACATACATTAACTCAGAAATTTTGGTTTTATTTAAAACTTATTATCGATACCCCGACACCAGATCGTCACGATCGCTCCACCCCAAAATCGATCGTCGAGGCGATCCTGACTACTCGATTAGCCCAATTACCAACATCAAATAATCACATTTACGAAATTGAAGATGTCATATTAGCAGTAAATGTCGATCTAGCTGAGTGGATTTTTAATGAATTATTAGACTATGTATTCGATCTCGATCGAGCTAATATTTTTCTAAAAATTCACGGTCAAGTTATCGATGATGCCTTCCATTTATCCTTATCTAGCCTGCAATTAAATCACCAGACCGGATCGAGTTCAGAAATCTCCAATTTCATCCAATTTAATACACCCACTGATGAAAATCCAGAATTGGCGATCGGTCTAAAAATTGTCAAAAAGATCGTAGAGATTTATGATGGGATATTTTTGATGTCTAGTGGCGATCGAGATGAAGTTACATTTTATCTAACTTTACCATTGGTGCCAGACAGCTTACCCGCGATCGCCGAGCAGTTAGCTGTAAATCCCGTGAGTCATCAGTCTTAGAGGATGTTTGAAAAGTATAGATTAGCACTCACAAACCCTAAAAGATCCCCCCTAGCCCCCCTTAAAAAAGGGGGGAACCCGACTCTTAGTCCCCCGCTTGGTGCGCTTCACTGTCGGGGAACCCGAACAGTACGCACATCCGCTTTTTAAGGGGGATTTAGGGGGATCTACTCACTGCAAATGTTGGTAGAATTTATACCTAGACTAAATTCTAGTCAAGTAACTCCCAACTACAATCTAGAGTAAAGTGAATGCCGCTCCAAGCTTCACACACACCATCCATACGCAGGGGAGTTTGAGGGGCGGCGTTCCGCCTCTCAACGGGGGGTCTGGGGGTCGGAACCCCCAGATCCGGGTTCTGTCCACACTAGCAAAACCCGCACCCCACAAGTTCTCGTCGTCTACCGCTCAACTTGTCATTAAAAGATCTCAAATGGCTTCCATAAAGGGGAGGAAGCTAAACCCGATCGTATTGTCCGGTAAGTTTGTTGAGTTGTTGCACCAGTAGGCTCAAGAATAGCCCAACATCAGTGACTACACCAATCGACTCGATCGAGCCGCGATCGCTCAACTTCGTCACCACCGCCGGATTGATATCGATACAGACCATTTTCACACCTGCGGGAGTCATATTGCCCACGCCGATCGAGTGGAGCATACTCGATAACATCAAAATCAAGTCAGCACCTTCAATCAAGCGGGCATACTCCGCTTGGGCAGCGACTAGATCCATCTGCGTATCTGGCAATGGCCCATCGTCGCGAATCGATCCGGCGAGGGAAAAGGGGACATTGTGCTTGACACATTCATACATCACCCCACTGCGGAGTACGCCCTGCTCTACTGCCTTGGCAATGCTCCCACAGCGGCGAATCGTATTGATTGCGTTGAGGTGATGGCGGTGCCCCCCATGTACGGAAACTCCGCGCTGCATATCTACACCCAAAGAGGTGCCCATCAACGACTGCTCGATATCGTGAACGGCGATCGCATTACCGCCCAGGAGGGCGTGGACATACCCCTCGCGAATCAATTGGTTCAGGTGCTTGCTGCCACCAGTATGGATTACCACTGGCCCCGCTACTACAGCAACTTTACCACCGCGATCGCGGATCTGGCGCAAATCCCAGGCAATTTGTTCGACGACTAGTTCCACCCGTCGCTCACTCGACACCCCAGCCCCCATGAAGCTAAATTCTTCAGTAGCGACTTTTTTGATCGTCGTCGCATTGCGTTTGGTGCGAATCCCCTCACTACCGACTACGACAGATTCACCTACTTGTAAGTCTCGCAACAGCTTACAGCGGGCAACTGTACCTGTAGCTGTTTGGGTAATAGCGATCGCCCCATCCATCCGTTGTCCCTGTACTTTTACCCACTCGCCTGCGATCGAGATTTCGGTCGGATAGATCGTCGTCGCATAAAAATCATCAGCAGCTACCCCAGCTTGAGTCACCGCTGCTAGATTGGCATTGACACTATCCTCAGACTTACTCACCGCTCCCAGGTCGATCAATTGCCCCATAATGTCCGCCATCACCACCGCATCGGGGGCCGAAACCTTGACCTCTGCCGCTGAGGTATCTAGACGCTGTGCGCCGAGACTAAAATTCACCACTTGAAAACTGCCGCCCCCTGCCACGATCGTATCTAGGACTTGATTTACCAGCCCAGAATCCAATAAATGACCTTCAAGTTGGATCGTCCGGCTTTGAATCGTAGACAATTGCGGCGACTCATGGTAAGGTTCCGTCACCTTGAGCGTCAAACACTTGGCAGCCCCACCCGCTTTGAGAAATTCCGTCAGTGGCGTTTCGACGATCGTAAAGCCGCGCTCCGCCAGGATTTGCTTCAAGCTATCGCTGGCTTTATTCACCACCACCACTCGATCGATATTGACCGAATTACAGGCAAAATTCACCGCGTCCGCTTCCTCGATCGCAATCCGTTTCTCCGCCGGAACGCGCAACTCGATCAGCCGATTGGAATAGGTATCAAAGGCGGGAGGATAATACAACAGATATCCATCCGCCAGCGGACAAAAACAAGTATCCAGGTGATAAAACCGCCGATCTACCAGTCTCAGCGAGAGTACTTCGACATCCAACCACTGGGCTAAATAAGCATGAGAATCGAGTTCCGATCGAAATCCATAACCCGCCCACAACCACTGTCCGCCCCGATCTAGCAGCGCATCCCCCGCCCCCTCAAAGGGCAGACTTTTGGGTAATGTATGAACTTTGTAACCCTGCTCTTCAAACCACTGTTGAAAATGAGGTTCTTCACCCTGCCGTTCGGGGTGAAAAAAGCGGCTGAGGACGACGGTATTGCCCAATATCAACCCAGCATTTGCGGTAAATACCATATCTGGCCACCCCTGCTGTGGTTCGACGAGATCGACAGTGGCATAGGTTTTCAGGACTTGGTAAAGTTTATTCCATTGGGCTTCGGCTTGCTCCCGCGATGAGCGATGAATATTGCCTTCCATCCACGGATTTATTACATAATCAACTTCGTAATGATGGGGCGCACACATCAAAATTCGCATGGGATTAGTCATATTTAAATTAATTGATAATTGATAATTGATAATTGCGGATGCGCACACGCCTTTGTTTCCCGACGGTTTAGCGACCCAAATCACGCGGAGGTTCCCTCCGCATGTGTTTGGGTCAAGACAGAGGCT
>ENA-OFCD01000464-OFCD01000464.1-metagenomes-genome-assembly--contig:-NODE-464-length-25851-cov-3.964297_pt1 | contig 25851 bp, 29 predicted proteins | sample MGYA00153392_OFCD01 | MGnify analysis MGYA00153392
TCGAAGTCCTCTCCGCCGAGGTGCGTGTCGCCGCGGCTCGCGCGCACCTCGAGGAACCCTTCGTCGCGATCGAGGATCGACACATCGAACGTTCCGCCGCCGAGATCGTAGACGAGCCACGGCGTCGGATCGTCCTGGCGGTCCCAGCCTGCCGTGAGCGCCGAGGCGACGGGCTCTTGCAAGTGCTCGACGCGCTCGAAGCCTGCAAGGCGTGCGGCCTCGCTGGTGGCGCGGATCTGCGGCAATTCGAACAACGCCGGCACCGTCACCACGACGGACGAAGGCAGGTGGCCGAGGCTCTGCGCGGCAAAACCTCGGAGCGTTGCGAGCACCATCGACGAGAGCTGCTCGGGCGATTTGCTGACGTTCGCGGCCTTGAACGCGAGCTTGCGATCGGTCCCCATCAACCGCTTGAACTCGGCGCGTGTATTTTCGGGATCGGTCTCCAGAAAGCGGCGTGCGCGCGCTCCTACGGTCTCGTGACCCCGCGCGTCGATGCGAACGACGCTCGGCAATAGCGAGCCTCCCTCGGGCGTGCGCACGAACGTCTGCTTGTCACCGTCCGAGAGAACGGCGACGGAGTTACTCGTGCCCAAATCGATCCCGAGGAAGCCGGTTGCCATCGGAGGCATGAACTATAGCCGGATCGGTCCGAGGCTCCATCCAACGTAACGTGAATGTGAACGCGCCCCTGCCCGTGTCCGATCTTTAGCGTCACCTGGTGGGCGCCCTCGGGCCCTCGTGCACGGACACGCCCCTCGGTGCGCTTCTGAGATCGTGGACCGTCTTGTTGCATTGTGCACACAATCGCGTGCGCACCTCCGCGACGTCACTAGGACTACGGCAACCCTTGCACGAGCGTCGGCGCCATGTGCGACGTGATCGAGTTGTCGCCGAGCTGCCCGGAGCTGTTCCAACCCCAACAATAGACGCGGCCCCCCACGATGCCGCACGGTCTGCGAGGAGACGCAGTCGCCGAACTGATCGCACGTCTGCGACTCGCCGCACGCGATGCCGATGCATTTTCCGTAGAGCGTGATCGGGAGCCGCAGCGGGGTGTGCGCGACATAGCGGATCGCGCGCCGCGCCACTACGCATTCGCCGGTCCCGGTCGCCGACTTCGTCGCGGGGTTCGCGAGGCAGTCTGCCGTCTACACGTCGCCCACACCCGCGATGACTTGGACGAGGACTGCGTTGTTCGAATCGCTGGGCACCAGCACCACGTTGCCGATCGTCTTGTCGGGACCGCACGATCCCACCGCGTTCGGAGTGGGATTGACGGGCGCAGTCGGACCGCTCACGACGACGTCCACTTCATGGACGCGCGAGCAGTCGAGGTCCGTGTCGATCACCACGCTCATCTCGGTCGGCTCGCGGCAGCGAGACGCGGCGACTCCGAAGAGGACCACGAGAAAACCCAGAGCGCGGCGCATCCGATCGCCGTACACGCTCTTCGTCGGAACCACGTCCCCGCTTCGAGCATCGCACTTCGTCATGATCCACAGCCCTTACGTCCTCGGCCGAATCGAGCTCAAAAATCGCGCAGTCATGTCGCCGCTGACGCGCAGCCGCGCCGTGGACAGTGTGCCGGGCGAGCTGCAAGCGACCTACTACGGACAACGCGCTGCGGACGCCGGGCTGATCATCACCGAGGGTACGAGCCCCAGCCCGAACGGGCTCGGCTACCCGCGCATCCCGGGCTTGTTCAACGACGCGCAGGTGCGCGGTTGGCGCTTGACCACCGAGGCGGTGCACGCGCGCGGCGGCCGAATCTTCGTTCAGTTGATGCACACCGGTCGTGTGACTCATCAGGGCAACCTCCCGAAGGGCGGGCGTGTACTCGCGCCGTCCGCGATCGAGCTCCCCGATCAGATGATGTTCGTGGACGCGCTCGGCGCTCCGGCACCTCTCACCCTGTCGATCGAGATGACCGAGGCAGACATCGAGCACGCGATCGAAGAGTACGTGACGAGCAGCAAGCTCGCGATCGACGCAGGCTTCGACGGCGTCGAGCTCCACGGCGCGAACGGATATCTCATCGAGCAGTTCCTCAACGCGACGAGCAACCTGCGCAAGGACGCGTGGGGCGGCACCGCCGAGAAGCGGCAGCGCTTCGGCTTCGAGATCGCCAAGCGAGTCGCGGCGGCGATCGGCGGCGACCGACTCGGCATTCGCTTGTCCCCCTACGGCACCAACGCCGGCATGAAGGCCGACCCGGAGGTGGAGACCACGTATCCGCAGTTCGCAGGGCGCATGCGCGAGGCGGGACTCGTGTACGTCCACGTGACCGACCACAGCGCGATGGGGGCGCCGCCGGTGAGTGACACGGTGAAGGCGGCGATCCGCAAGCAGTTCGGCGGCACGATCATCCTCGCCGGTGGATACGATCTCGCGAAGGCGGAGGCGGATCTCGAAGCGAAGAAGTGCGAGCTCGTCGCGTTCGGGAGAGGGTACCTCGCCAATCCCGATTACCTCGCGCGCGCGACCGCCGGCAAGCCGATGAACCCGCCTGATTTCTCGACGTTCTACACTCCAGGCGCCAAGGGATATACCGACTATCCGTGACGATCTCGAGAAGTCCTCTCCGGCCTCCCCCATGTTCACGGGGGAGGAGCGTCGCGATTCTTGGTGCAACCGGCCGCTGATTGTCCGCCTGCGCGAAGCGAAGGATCCCCTCGAGTGAAGGGAGCACGCGTCCGAAATCGTGCTGCACCTGCGTCAGGACCCGTGCGCCAGGTTTCAAATCCCGCTACGTATCTTGTGCTAACTATCGCTTCATCTCGGGGAGTCGCACAGCCCGGTAGTGCACGAGCTTTGGGTGCTCGTCGTCGGGGGTTCAAATCCCCCCTCCCCGACTCTATGGCTTCTTTCTCAAGTCATTCTAACTAGAAAAGAGCGCAGACGATCACTCGCGCTCCCGTTCTTCTCTCACCGCTGCGGCCCACGTATCCGTGAAGATGCGCAGCTCATGGATCGGGCGCTCGGCCGCGATGACCGCGCGTGCGATCATGATGGAGTACATGATGTCCTCGTTGTCGGAGCGGAAGCACTACATCAAAGTGCAGCCGAGTAGGTCCACCTGGAAGACATTCGCTGATCGAACCTTGCCCTTCATCTGGATCGTGTCTCCGTTCTTGAGGGCGGCGAAGCGTGTCTTTGCCGCCTGGTCGTTTCCATCGAAGTAGCAGTGCAAGAACATGGTGGTGGTGTACGCGCCGGTCTCACCACCGTCGCGTACCACTCGTCGCCGGCATCACCGGTCTGCTTTTGGTTGTTGAGAAAGCGCCCGCTCACTTGAACGACCTTCCCTGAGTACTGGGTCTCCGCGGCAAGCGCGTTGTCGTGGTAGGCCGCGGTGAGCTTGTCGGCCTGCGCCGAGGCAACCGGCGTCGACGACTTCACCTCGGCGAAGTCGTCAGTCTTGCCGCCGGTCGATTTCGAGCACCGGTGAGCACGAGCGCGGAGCTCGCGATGAGAACGAGAGTCTGCAAAGTCCTTCTGGTCATCTTGTGTTTCCAAATGTTGGAGCGCAGCGCTCAGCTCACGGTTGTGGTCAGCGCCGCCCGCACGCTCACACGTGCGAGGTGAGCGTCAGCTTGGTCAAACATCTTCAGGCTCACGGTGCGGCCCCACGCAGACGCTCGATCTCGCTCTTCACGTCGTCTGGCTTGAACGTCACGCCGCACATCGTCGCGAGCTCGGTCAGCGCGGTGATCTCGAGCTTGTGCACTTCGCCGTCTGCCGCAGCTCCAATCACGGCAGCGTGGAAGAGACGCGCGCGCATCGGTTCGGACAGAGCGTTGATGTCGACGGCAATCGAAGAGACGTCGAGGTTGATCGTCCCCTCGAGCTCGAATCTCCGGCAGCGCATCGTCCGAAGGAGATTTCGCGATCACCGCAGCCCACTTTCGCCATCCCCCGGTCATGAGACCCCCACGACTGTTCGACGGGGTCGCACGCTGCGCCCACGCGCGGCTATGGCAAGCATGGGAGCCGCCCGCCCGGCGATTACCTCGAGGCGTTCCGCTCGTTCGTTCAGAGCAACATCAACAAGCTCCCTGCCCTGCTCGTCGTGACGCAACGCCCGCGCGACCTCACGCGCGAGGACCTTCGTCAGCTCAAACTCATTCTCGACCAAGAGGGCTACGGCGAGAAGTCGGTGCAGACCGCGTGGCGCGATCAGAAGAACGAAGACATCGCGGCGACGATCGTCGGCTACATCCGCCAGCTCGCGCTCGGCTCGCCGCTGATGCCGTATTCCGAGCGCGTCGATCGCGCCGTCGGGCGAATCAAGAAGACACACAAGTTCACTGACCCGCAAACCAAGTGGCTCGACCGGATTGCGAAGCAAGTGAAGCTCGAGACCGTCGTAGACCGCGCGTCGTTCGACACCGGTCAGTTCAAGGCCGACGGCGGCTTCGCTCGAATGAACAAGGTCTTCGACGGCCAACTCGAGACCTTGCTCGGCGAGCTTGCCGACGAGGTGTGGAAGGACGCAGGATGACCCGCACCCTGTCACCACGATGGCACCCTTCAAAGTAGCGATCTGACGAGCCGCGCCTCAAGCCCGCTTATGTTCGGGTCCGTAGCGGGTAGAGGCTGACGTAGAGGTCGGTCAGCGGCTGCAGGTCTTTCTCTCTGAAGTAGAGATTCAGCGCATCGGTGTATTCTTGCTTCACTGCCTCGATCGCGACCGGAAGCAAGCCGTGGCGAACCAAGATGTGATTGGCGATCAAGCGGCTCGTGCGGCCATTGCGGTCTTCGAACGGATGGATTCGCACGATCTCGGCGTGGAGCCACACTGCCATCGCGATGACGTGACTCTCGTAGTCTGCTGACTGGTCGGAGACCTCGGTAACGCGGCGGTCGAACTGTTCGAACATCGCACGAAGCTGGCGCGGCACGTCCTCCCGGGGGACGGAGACGTTGGGCCCAAACGTGAGCGTCTCCGACCCGAAGCCTGCTTCGCGATGGCGGCCTCCATGATCGCGGACGCCGTCGAACAGCGCCGCGTGGAGATCGCGTACGAGAGTGAAGTCGACGCGTCGTTCGAGACCCGCGTGAATCTGTTTGACCAACGCGGTGAGGTTGGTGGTGAGCTGCTGCTTCTCTTCCGGCGAGTACGTGCGAACAGAGTCAGTCACGCGGCAACCAAGGCCGCACGTCGATGCCCTCGATCCGTTGGCTCGCGATCACCTCGCGGTTCACTAGCTCCGGGGAGCTGTGTGGGACTCCGCCGCGAGCGATGCGTTCCTCTCGAATCGCTTTGAGGCGCTCAGCGCGCTCCGCATCGGTGAGCCGCAACGCTTCCACCGAACGCCGAAATCCGTGAGCTTCGAGAAGCGCGACCGTGTCCGGTACCGTGAGTCCAAGCATGGCAGCGACTTCGCCGACCGAGACTCGGTCCTCGGCGTACGCATGCCCGGCAGCGACGATGGCGTCATGCTTGGGGTCGAGGTGACGTGTGACGAACGCGGTCAGTCCGTCGAATGCCATACGGCAACGGTGAGCGAGCAGCACGAGCGCTGGGTCGCTTCCGGCCTGCGCTTCGATCTCGTCGATCGGGCAGTGGAGAAGTAACGACTGAACCGCACGCGCGACCTGCCCGATGTCCACGCCAAGCGACGTGTCAGGGGCCGTGGGCACATTCGCCATGCGCAACGCAGCAACGTTCTCCCGCATGATCCGCGCGATATCCAATCGAGAGAGTGTCGCTGCAAGTCCGTCGACGCGATCGCGTGCGGCGATGGCTTCGCCAAGCGTCTTGAGCCCGAGTTGCGACATCGCCTCTTGGATCGCGACGATCGCGAGGTTCAGCTCCAACACACGCACCGACTCATTCAGCATGGTCGCGACATCTTGGACGTCGCGCTCGAGCCTCCGCATTCGAAACTGGTGCTCCTGTTGCGCGAGCACGCTGAGGGTCGCTCTCTGCTCGTACGTCTGGCTGGCTTGCATCCAGTCATCACCATAGAGCAGGCGGTGCGTAACGCAAACTCGCGCCAAACGGTGCGCGATACTCGGGAGCGAGATCGCCGACCTCGTGCCCGATGGCCCCAAACAAGCAGCCGCTCCTGCAGGCACGCGCAACAGAGCAAAGCGCTTGCGCTGAGGGTGCGACGGGGAGAAGCGGCGTGTTAGGTAAGGTCGGGGATGTATCTCGGGCGGTGCGCGACGGCGACGGGACGATAGGGAATGCTGGTCACTGGGTTGACGAGCAGGACCTGAAGACGCTGCGAGCAAAACCTCTGGGTCATGGGCGCGCTCATCGTCGTTGTTATGGCGTGCTCGTCCCCGAAGATCACCCCTGAGACACAACCGACCAAGCCGGCGACAGGCGGCTCGCGGCTCAAGGAGCGCTACTACGCCGCCGCCGACGGTGCCGAGCAGACGATCGGGCTATTCGATTCTCAGCGTGGCGAGAACTGCGGATTCGTGAACGCGGCCGATAACGTCGTGCGCTGCTTGCCTGCGACCGCGACGGCGCAACCTGCAGGCTTCTTGGACAGCGCGTGCACACAAGCGGTCGCCTCGTACCCGAGTGCATGCGCTCCAACACCGCCAAAGTACACCGTCGTTTCGGTGGCATTCTCAAACACGTGCTACCCAGCGGCCACGCACATGTTCAACGTCGGCGTTGTCGTCAAACCCGCGCCGATGATGATCTACACGAACGTCGGCAAGATGTGCACAGCACAGCCCGCCGACATGACTCGCGACTACTATCAGACCGGCCAGGAGATTCCTGCGACCTCGTTCGTCGCCGCAACCGAGAAGCAGCGATGACTCGCTCACCACCGTTTCCTCCCAGTTGCCAGACGCCACGTCGCTTCACGTCTCCAAGCATCACCTAGCGTCGGGAAGGGCTTCAACGAACCACGCAAATTTCAGCGGTCGCGCGTGTTCGGCCGCTCTTTTGTGAGCGCGTGCCTCATCTCCTCCCTCCCCGACTCTATGGCTTCTTTCTCAAGTCATTCTAAGTAGTAGGTTTCGACCCGCCGAGCGGCACGAGTGACGCCGCGAACGCTCTGGTCGGCGGGGTTGCAGCGGCAACAACCGATGCGCACAAAGACGACCAAGACTCGCGCAGATCAACTGCGACCACTGTCCACTCACCGTCGCCCATTCGATACCTGTGCGTAAACGCCGCGCCAGGGTGACCGATGAGCAAGATTGCTCGCGGCACTCCCAGATGTAAGCGCTCGAGATGGGTGACGTAGGCGTGCAGTTGATACAGATGCGATGCTCGAATCCGTCGTTTGCCATCTCGCCCGGCCGGAAGCGCGACGGAACGTGTCAACGCGTTTGAGACAGCTTGGTCGTGAATCCTAGGAGGAGTTCGCGATTGAGGGAGTGGGTCGTGGCTCTGCTTTTGGCAAAGCTGCGGGGCGTACGGCGTCGACGGAGACGACGTCTTGTGGGACGGGGACTGGATTGATGCTGACGGACACGGGCGGCCTTCGCACGACAGGCGGCCCATTCGGGAATCGCTCTGGGTGCGCGGCGTAGGCCGCGTCGAGAGCGCATTGACGTTGAGCGGCGAGGAGCTCGACGGAGCCGTGAAAGACGTCCGCCGGGGTGAATAGCGCGAGCCCCGAGGGGTGGGGGTCGTCGTTGTGCCAGCCGGTGAACTCCTGCACGTGAGCGGCGCCTTGTTTGTTGTCTGCGTCGTGGTCCCCGCACTCGTGTTGTTTGCTGCGGTGACCGCGACGTGGCCCCTTTTCGAGGACTATCGGCAGCATCTTGGTCTCTCGGTGTTCAAACGCCGCCGCACCTGCGCCATTGGACATCGCGCCACAGGCGTCGTGCTCGACCCGAGCCGTCGAGAGAGTTCAGGTGAGCGCGTAGACGATCATCATCGTGGAGGTTCGCCCGAGCCAGGGTGAACGACCATTTCGCGTCGAGCTCGGCGTGCCAGACATTCGTCGGGCGTCGAGTCTCCACCACGGCCTGGTTCGTCCCATCTACAACATCGCCGTGGACGCCGAGCTCCCGCTCTTTTTTCGCTCCGGCGACGAAGGTCACCGTCCTCGACGAGGAGGCGCTCGACAAGCTGTACCAGGAGGTCCTCGCCAGAGAAAAAGCGAAGGAGCTGGCGCTCGAGGCCGAGAAGAGTGAAGCGCGAAGCGCGTCGCCAAACGTTGCTCGAGCGAGCTCGGCGCGAAGGACTGAGCTTCCAGGCCCAACGATCGGCGGCGCTTGCCGCCATAGCCGACTACGGCGAAGATGCGCGCTTACACCGTTGGAGGATTGCATGCGTTCAGCTTGGATTTCACGCCTCGTACTCTCGGGCGTCTCCGTCATCGGCGCGCTCGTCGCGTGCAGCAGCAGCGGCGGCGGAACGGGTCCGGCGGTTCCCACACCCGCCGATCCGAACGCGACGTGCGACTCCTACTTCGATGTCCTGTTCACCACTCCGGTGACGTGCGCCGGCCTCGACGTTCCGACCGCCATCCTGGCCGACGAGAAGTCTCGCTTTCGCACGCTCTGCACGCAGGCGCTGAGCTACCCCGGCGAGGGCATCACCGCGAACACGCTGCGTGACTGCATCGCGGCCTCCGGCTCGCAGTGTCGCGGCACCACGGGTCTGGCGGCGTGCCTCGCGCAGAAGGGGACGCTCGCGGACGGCGCGGCGTGCAACTCGGCCAATCAGTGCCTGAACGGCGGCTGCAGCACGACCACCACCGTCAACGACGCGGGCGCGACGAGCACCACGTGCGGCACCTGCAACAAGGCCGTCGCTGTCGGCGGCGCGTGTAGCCCGGCGGGCGTGTGCTTGGTCGGCGCCGAATGCGTCAACAGCCTGTGTGTCGCCGACGCATCGGTCGACGTCGGTGGCTCCTGCATCAGCGCGATCTCGTGCAAGCCGAATCTCTCGTGCAACGGTGGCAAGTGCGCGGCGCTCGGCGCGCACAACGACAAGTGTGTTGGCAGTGCAGACTGCAAAGACACTCTCGTGTGTCTCAACGGTGCTTGTGCCGCGGGCATCCCGCTCGGCGGCGACTGCACGAAGGCGCCGTTCGGCTGCGCGCAAGGCGTCTGCGAGGGCATGACCAAAAAATGCACGACGCTCTCGCTCGTCAAGCCGGGCGACGCATGCGGCTTCATCAACAACGGAGTCGTCGGCTGCGCGAAGGGCAATTGCAACCTCGTGCCGAACACGGCCGCGGGCACGTGCCCCGCGGTCATCCCCGACGGTCAGGCCTGCACGCCCGGCGACAAAACCAAGACGTGCGATTTCCTCGCCGCATGCCTGAACGGAACCTGCACGCTCGGCAGCACGATCTGCAAATAGGGATTAGCTGACCTCTAGAGGGTCGGACCTTCGATGCCCAGGATTGCCAACTTGCGGAGCCGCTTCGACTCCGCCCCGCCCGCGATTCGGTAGTAGAGCGTCTGACCGTCGCGCCGAGCGGACACGAGATTGTACGCCTTGAACTTGGCGAGGTGCTGAGACACCGCGCTCTGCGTCACGCCAAGGATCTCGGCGAGGTCACACACGCAACACTCCGCCATTTGGTCGAGGACGTAGAAGGCGCGCAGCCGGGTCGCGTTGCCGAGCAGGGAGAGCACGGCCGCCCGTTCATCCAGGTCGGGAGTGAAGGTCATGGCCTTCTTCCACTTGGCGACGCGAGCTCGACCCTTGGCAGGCGGCTCGCACTTTACCGGCACGGTCCACCTTTGCAGCATCCTGCGGGCTCGGCGCGCGAGTCAGCGCCGCTGAGCTTCATACCCAGCGCCGACCGGATCCAGTCCGCAGGCGGCAGGCCGTCCAGCCGATCGTCGCTTTGATAGAGGCGGCACTGGAGTCCGAAGGTCGTGAGCTGCGCTGTCGTAGGGTCCACGTCGACCCCATCGATACGGATAGTCGGTGATCCCACGAAGCGATGGGTTTGGGCCTCTTGCTCCGTCTCGATAGGGACCAAGCGCACGGACACGGCGTCATCGAGACCGGCCTCACGAACGACCCGCCGCACACGGTCCTCCGCCGGCCGCCAGCCAGGGCATCCGTCGAAATAGAGAATGTCGATTTGTTTCATCGCGTCGCCTTCTCCAAAGTAGACGTCAAGGTCGCTTCGTAGCCGAGGTCGTCAATGGCCTCGAGGTACACCTCGGGGCGTCCCGCGCCTGGCTCGTAGGTGACGGTCACCCTCCTCGAGGGCACGTCGAGCTCGAGGTCGTCGAAGCCGCCTGCAGCAGTGAGGGCCTTGCGAATGGGCGCGGCACACGCCTCGCAATCGATGCCGTCCACTTTGATCACGACGGTCGCCGCGGCAATGGAGGGAGAGACCGACGCCCGCGGCCCGGTCGAGAGCCTCGCCAAGAGCGGTGGGGCCGCAGCTACCAAAACGGTGATGACTGTGGCCACCCAGAGGAACATGCGCGGCATCTTCCCAGCCTTCGAGGCGTCGCAGCCGCAGGCGTCGGCCTGGACGACCTTGGGCTTGCGGTAGCTCAGAGCAAAGCCCACGCCGAGGAAGAGCGCAGTGACGCCGAGCATCAGCGGTCGGTACGTGGCGATGCCCGCGAAGAGCCCCGCCCCACCGAGCCCGAGCGCCGCCAAGATGACCGGTCCGATACAGCACGATGAGGCTGCCAAAGCGGCCAAGAGGGCGGCTCCAATGGAGAGCCCTTTCGATCGGCTCTGCTGGGGTGTCCAAGCAACCATGGCAATATATTAGCATCTGCTAATGTATTGTCGACCCTCGGATTACGCCCGTCCCAATATCGCGTTCGTCTCTGCCTCGTAAACGTGCACGAGCTGGGATCTGCGCCTGCCGGAATTTGCACGTGCTCCATGCGCGAAGACGAGGACGTCGAGCGAGAGTTGCTGCCTTTCGGACACGGGCACGTTCACGTTTAGGGGGAACCTAAAGCGCTCAGGGAGTCGCCATCGGCGGTACGGGCGCCAGGGTCTCGTCCTGCACGCAGGAGCCGAGCTCGAAGAACATGAACTCGAACGCGTACTCTTCGTCGCCGAGTGAAGTCGGGTAGTTGCTGCACGCATCGGGAAACGCCGTGGGCCCGCCGTTGTTGCCCGCGTTGAGCGCGTGGAAGTCAGCGAACGCCGCGCGACCGCACTGCTTGGCCGGTGAGAGCGCTCCCGCGTCGACGCCGCCGTCTGGGTCGAGCGTTGGCGTGTTGAACGAGAGATACTTCGTGGACTCCGCGCCGCCGCCGTCCGCGACGGCCGTTTCTCGCACGTATCGCGTGGTCGCGAGGCGCACGTTGCCGACGTCTTGTCGAACGAGCTGAGGGTCGAGGCTCACTTGTCCGGCCTTGCTGCCGAGGTTGCCCACGAGCCAGTCACTGAAGGCTTGCCCCTTGGGGATGCTGGTGTCGATGAAGGACGGCGAGTTGGTTTGCGGCGCGTTGCCAGGCGTCCACTCCGCGGCGGCCTGGAACTCTGCCGGCCCGTGCGGCGCGGCGAAGAAGTCGTACTCGTAGTGCGTGCCCAACACGCGCCCGCCGTTGTCCAGGAACGTCTTGACCGCCGCGTACGTGGCCAGGCCCTTGTCCGCTGCTGGCTGACACTCGCACGAGTTGATCAGCATGTCGTACTTCTGCAGATCGGTTTGCCAGAGGCCTGTTGCGGGTGTGGTGGCGACGTTGCCGACCTTCTGCATCCCCGAGCCGTTCAACGCGTAAACGCGTACGTGGCCCGTGCCGCTTCCGACGGTGAACTCGGAGTCGTCGATTCCGAACTTGCGCAGCGTGCACTCGATGGGATCACACGACGACGCGATCGCGACGATGGGCATGTCGCCCTCGCTCGCCTTTCGCGGCAAACGCGTGAGGCTCGGCGACACAGTGTTGTCGACGCACGCGGAGACGTTCGGCACCTTTACCTGGCGGCGCCACTTGCCCGTTTGGATCACGAGCGGGATGTCCGTACCGACGGGCACGTTCTTCAGCGTGAAGTTGCCGTTCGCGTCGGTGACGGCGCTCACGATCGGATCTCCGCTGACCTTGCCGCAGCGATCACACGTGGCGCCGTTGGTGATGGCGTCCGGCGTCGTGTTGGGGATGTAGACGATCACGTTGTAGAGCGTGCGCTTGCCGGCGGGGTCGTAGACCGTGCCGCTCAAGTTGGTCGTGCCGGTCGTGCACGCGACCTTCTTGCATCGAGTGTCCGTGCAGGGAGGGGAGGTGTCCGGCGCGACGTTGTCCGGCAGCTCGGCGTCCGTGTTGTTCGTCGTGTCTGCTGCGCCGTCCTTGCCGGGCTGGAGGATGTTCGTCGAGTCGTCCCCGCCGCAAGCGAACACGGACACGGCGATGGCAGAGCAGCCCAGAGTAAGAGCGATGAAAGCGGCGCGCATGGTGTACCTCCCCTAAAAGAAGTGCCGACTCTACGCCCCAGGGACGCCTTCCGCCACAGTCTATTGCGGCTGCTTTTTGAAGACGCCGACCGTCAGCGCGCCCCCGCTTATCAACAGTGGGAGCAGCATGAAGATGAGGCCTACGGAGACGCACTCTGAGGCCTCTTGGGTGCCCTCTGCGCGAATGCGCGCCATCTGCGAAGGATCGATCCCGATCCCGTCGCCTTGGAGCGCCTCTTCCATCTTGCGCAATCCCCACGATTTACCGAGCAGCCCGAGCACGCCGATCGAGAGCGATAGCATCAGCGCGACGATCGCGACGCCGAGCCCGGCCGCTCGCGCGCGCACCGTCAAGGTCACGATGAGCGCCGCGGCCGCGGTGGCGAGCGCCAAACCCGAAAGCAGTATTGCGAGCCAAGCCGGCCCCCCACACTCTCGAATCATATTCATTTAAAGAGCCCGCACGAGCAGCCTCGCGCGACCATACGCCGCCGCGTCTGCGTTGGTGCCGCAGTCGCCGGAGAGCGAGCTGTTCCTCACCTCAACGCTGACGGTGTGACTGCCTGCGGCCAGGTCTTGTCCCCACAAGAGGGGAGTCGCGGTCCACCAGGTGAGTGCGCCGTCACCCACGTTGATGGCCAGTCCGTGCGTGGCATCTCCTATCGGCATGCCGTCGATGACGTATCGCCACGCGCAGTGCCCGGAGCCGCTCATGGTGCGCTCGGTAGCGGCCATCTCGAACTGGACATGATTGCTGATTGGCAAGTTGAACATTGCGGACATTCCGCCAATCGCGGTCCACGCGCTGTTCGAGCCGAGCACGTAAGAGCCGCCCGCCGACTCCACGCTGACGGCCGGACCCATCTGGGGGCCTGCGTTCGCGAACAAACGAAAGCGCGCGTATTGCGCGTTGCCCGCGCCCGCGTTGCAGGTTCCGCCTGCGTTGCTGCTGTTGCTCATCTGCGCGGAGATGGTGTGCGCGCCGACGGTCATGTCTTGACCCATGCGAATCGCGACAGGCCCCCACCAGCCGCCGAAGTTGTCGCCGACCGAGATCGCCTGCCCGTGCGACGGATCGCCCAAAGGCATCTTGTCGACCACGAGACGATAGGCGCAGTGGCTCACCGACGCGCTCTGCGCGAGCTGGCTGCCCGACAATGACATCTGCACGTGGCTGGGCGAGGTGATGCTGATCGGCACGGACACGCCGGGAATGTCGACCCAAGGGCTCGGGCCTGGCTGTGCGCCCGTCTCGGCGGTCGACTCGGCGTACCACGCGTGTTGCGTGTCGTGCGCGGAGGCGGCGAGTCGTGAGTGATCGTACGGGGTGCCGCCATCGCCATCCAAGTAGCAAAGGCCCATCCCGACGCCGTTTGTCATCTGCACGCTGATCTTGTGGGCGCCTGGCGAGAGGACGGTCGCGATCTCCACGTTGAACGACTCGTGCCAGCGCGACGCACCGCGGAGCACCATGATGGCGTTGCCCCAGCTGGGATCGCCTGTCGGCTGACCGTCGATCAAGAACCGTTGGCCGACGTGGCACAAGCCGTTACCGCCGCCGCCGAAGCGGAGCGTGCCCGTCCAACGCAAGTAGACGAGGCTCGGCGTATACAGATTAGGATTGAGCACTAGACCTGCGCCGTCGACCCATGTGTTGTCGGGCGGGATGGGGACGTTGCTTCCGGTCGACGCGACCGTCCACGCGTGAGGTCCGCACTTGGCGGCGACGCACGAGCCCGCTTTGCAGTCTGTCGTGACCCCACACCCGAGACCGTCGCCGCACGCGGGGCAGGTTCCGCCTCCGCAGTCGACGTCCGACTCGTCGCCGTTGCGAACACCGTCCGTGCACGACGGGGCGCGTGAGTCGGCGGCGTCCGCCCGCGATGCGTCGACGATCGAGGTGTCCGGACCCCCCTCCACGGCCGGCGTAGCGTCCGGACCGTCGAAGGAAGGTGTGCTGGCCGACGCGCAGCTGAGCAAGACCAAGCCTAAAAAGCGTAGAACCCGCATTGTTAAAGCATATCGCACCTTGACTTGGAGGTCCCGGGGAGTCTAACTAACCCTCACGTAAAGGTTAGAGATGTCCCGCGTCCGCCTCCCCCTATTGTCCATGCCAGATGTGCTCCCGATCGAGGATCGTAAGCATGCTGACAATCTGGGCCTCACTGAAGCTCCGGCGCTCTTGCAGGTCGGGGATTTAGCCAAGGAAACGGGCAAAACCGTCCGCGCCATCCATCTCTACGAGGAGCTCGATCTGCTGCGCCCGCGAGGTCGAAGCAAGGGCCGCTATCGCCTCTACGGCCCCGACGCGCTCGTGCGCATTCGTTGGATTGGCAAGCTCCAGGACATGGGCTTCAGCCTCACCGACATCCAGACGGTGGTGCGCGACTGGGAGGAGTCCGGCTCTGCTCCCAGCGCGATGACAAAGATGCGTGAGGTCTACACGAAAAAGCTCGAGGAGACGCGCGCGTTACGGCGTCGGCTCCAGCGCCTCGAGCACGAGCTACAAGCGAGCGTGGGCTACCTCGACACCTGCGACGTCTGCGAGCCCGATCGCATCTTGAGCGCCTGCAAGGCGTGCGATCATCACGAGTGCGATCACACGGTGCCCGAGCTCGTCGCCGGATTCCGCGCCAACCCGTCACCCTCCTGAGAAATAGATATGGCCGTCAAGCTCCCCATCTTCATGGATTACAACTCGACCAACCCGCTCGACAAAAGGGTCTTGGATGAGATGCTCCCGTACTTCACCGAGAAATTCGGCAACGCGGCGAGCCGCAGCCACTCGTTCGGCTGGGCTGCGGAAGAGGCGGTGGAGTACGCCCGCGAGCGCATCGCCAAGCTCATCGGCGCGCAGAGCGAAAAAGAGATCGTCTTTACGTCCGGAGCCACCGAGAGCAACAACCTCGCGCTGAAGGGGGTGGCCGAGTTCAACAAGGACAAAGGCAATCACATCATCACGTGCGTGACCGAGCACAAGGCCATCCTGGACACGTGCAAGCGCCTCGAGAAAGAGGGCTTCACCGTCACCTACTTGCCAGTCGACAAACAGGGTTTGGTCTCCGCCGAGCAAGTGCGACAAGCCATTACGGACAAGACCATCTTGGTTTCGCTGATGTTGGCCAACAACGAAGTAGGCTCGGTGCACCCGCTCCTCGAGATCGGTAAGGTCACGCGGGAGAAGGGCGTCTTGCTGCACTCGGACGCCGTTCAGGGCGTCGGCAAGATCGAGTTCGACGTTCAGAAGATGAACGTGGACTTGGCGTCGGTCACCGCGCACAAGATGTACGGACCCAAGGGAGTCGGCGCGCTCTACGTGCGGCGCAGCAAGCCGCGCGTGCGCCTCGTGGCGCAGATGGACGGCGGCGGGCACGAGCGCGGCAATCGCTCAGGAACGCTGAATGTCCCGTCGATCGTCGGCTTCGGCAAGGCAGCCGAAATCATGATGCAAGAGGGCAGAGAAGAGAGCCAAAAGCTCTTCGGCCTCCGCGAGCGGCTCCGCTCGCGCATCATGGACAACCTGGAAGAGGTCTACATCAACGGCTCGATGGAGCATCGCCTCCCTGGCAATATCAACCTGAGCTTCACGTGCGTCGAGGGCGAAGCGATGATGATGGCGATCAAGGACGTCGCGGTCAGCTCCGGCTCCGCGTGCACGTCGGCCAGTCTCGAGCCTTCCTATGTGTTGCGGGCGCTCGGCGTCGGCGACGAGCTCGCGCACTCCTCCATTCGCTTCGGTCTCGGCCGCTTCACCACACAAGAAGAGGTGGACTACGTCGCCGACCTCGTCATCGCGAAGGTCAATCACCTGCGCGACATGTCACCCCTTTGGGAAATGCACAAAGAGGGAATCGATCTCAAAACAGTCCAATGGACTGCGCACTAGCAACCAAGGAAAACGATCATGGCCTACAGCGAAAAAGTCGTCGAGCACGCGGAGAACCCGCGCAACGTCGGCACACTGGACAAGAACGACCCGAACGTCGGCACCGGTCTCGTGGGAGCGCCCGCGTGCGGTGACGTCATGCGCCTCCAGATCAAGGTCGGCGAAGACGGCGTCATCGAGGACGCCAAGTTCAAGACCTTCGGCTGCGGCTCGGCCATCGCCTCTTCGTCACTCGCGACCGAGTGGCTCAAGGGCAAGAGCCTGGACGAAGCAGAGAAGATCAAGAACGTCCAGATCGTCGAAGAGCTCAATCTGCCGCCCGTGAAGATTCACTGCTCGGTGTTGGCCGAAGACGCCATCAAGAGCGCGATTGAAGACTATCGCAAGAAGCGCGCGGCCAGAAACAAGGCCTGAGTCATGAACAGCACCAGCACCGGCGAGATGGGCCCCACGAAGAGCGATATGCAGGCAGTCAAGCTGCCGGGCGTCGTCGTCACGGCCAAGGCCGTAGAGGCCATCAAGAAGCAAATCCAGAAGCGCGCGACGCCCAATACCTCGCTTCGGCTGGGCATCAAGGGGGGCGGCTGCTCGGGGTTTTCTTATGTGATCGAGTTCCACGACGGCGAGCCGCGTCCGAAGGATCGCGTGTTCGACTACACTGCGGAGGACGGCACTCCCGTACGCGTCGTCGTCGACCCCAAGAGCCTCGTGTATCTCGCGGGCTTGGAACTCGACTGGCAGCAGACGCTCCTGCAACAAGGCTTCAAGTTCATCAATCCGAACGAGAAGACGAACTGCGGCTGCGGGCATTCTTTTACAGTCTAATGGACCCGTTCGAGACACTGGGGCTGCCGCGTCAGTACGACGTGGACCTCGCCGCGGTGGAGAAGACCCACCGCGAGCTGTCACGCGCGCTGCATCCGGACAAGCACGCGGCCGGCGGCGCGAGCGAGCGCAAAGACTCGTTGAACAGAGCCGTGGCCGTCAACGAGGCTTGGCGCATCGTGCGCGATCCCATCAAGCGCGCAGAGTCTCTCTTCGCGCTACTTGGGACATCGGTCGGCGAGGGCCAGGAGCCCAAGGCGGACCCCGGATTCCTGATGGACATGATGGAGCAGCGCGAGGCGCTCGAGGAAGCCAAGGCCAGCAAAGACGCGGCAGCACTGCGCGCGTTGGCCACCGTGATCGAAGGCAAACAAAGGGTCGCGCAGCAAGAGCTCGCGGTGGGCTTTCATAATGGCCAATCCGCGTCGCTCGTCGGCAAGCTCGGAGAGCTCCGGTTTTATCGACGATTCTTGGACGAGGTCTCCGCCGTCGAAGATCTATTGAACGGATAGCGCGCGATTCTCGGGGGATCCTTCGCGGGATGACAACAGGATGACAACGGCAGGACCATAAGGAAGTTGATGCTATTCGAAATCTACGATCCCAAAGCGGCGCCTCGTCCGATCGGCATCGATTTGGGCACTACGCACTCGCTAGTGGCTTATGTGAAGAACGAGAAGCCGTTCGCCGTGGCCAACTGCGATGGCGAGATCTTGCTGCCGAGCGTAGTGGCTTATGACGCCTCCGAGGTCGTCGTCGGGACCCAAGCGAAGAAGGGCGCGGCGGAGCACCCGCAGTCGACCATCGTGAGCGTCAAGCGCTTCATGGGCCGCGGTGCGGACGACCCCGAGACCAAGCGACTGGGGCCTTACGACTTCGTCGGTCCCGTTCAGGGCGACGCGAACGTCGTGCGCTTTCGAGTCGGCAAATCGCGGGTCGTCAATCCCGTGGAGGTGAGCGCGGAGATCTTGCGTGAGCTGAAGTCCCGCGCGGAAGAGGAGCTCGGGCGCATAGGCGGCGCAGTGATCACCGTGCCTGCGTACTTCGATGATGGGCAGCGACAGGCCACCAAGGACGCGGGGAGATTGGCCGGGCTGGAGGTCCTCCGATTGCTCAACGAGCCCACGGCGGCGGCGCTCGCGTACGGCCTCGACAAGAAACAGGACGGCCATTTCGCCGTGTACGATCTCGGCGGCGGCACGTTCGACGTCACGATCTTGCTGCTCGACGACGGCGTGTTTCAGGTCAAGTCCACCGGCGGCGACAGCGCGCTCGGCGGCGACGATATGGACCGCGCACTCGCCGAGGACATGCTCTTGGCCCTCGGGTGGATGGCGGCGGACAACACGAAGGCCAACTCGCTCACCCCTCACGCGAAGCTCACGCCCGGCGTGGTGCGCGTGATGCTCGACAAGGCGCGCGATGTGAAGCACGCATTGACGCTCCAAGAGAGCGTCGAGGTGTCCATGCCGATCGCGACGGGCGGCGAGACGACACTGACGATGACACGGAGGCGATTGAACGAGCTCGTCGCGCCGCTGCTCGACAAGACGGGCACCGCCTGCAGACGCGCGCTCAAGGACGCAGGCCTAGAGGCCAAGGACCTGGACGGAGTGATCCTCGTTGGAGGGTCCACGCGTGTGCCCGCCGTGCGTGCATACGTCCAAAAGCTATTTGGCAAAGAGCCATTGGCGGACATCGATCCCGATCAGGTGGTCGCTCTCGGAGCCGCGATTCAGGCCGATTTACTCGCCGGAAGCGGGCCGAAAGCCGAAGTCCTGTTGTTGGACGTATTGCCGCTCTCGCTCGGAATCGAGGTCGGCGGCGGCGTCGTGGACAAGATCCTTCCGCGCAACACGAGCATCCCGACGGCGGCCCGCGCGACGTACACGACGCAAGAGGACAAGCAGACGGGCTTCGAGGTGCACGTGGTGCAAGGCGAGCGCGAGCTGGTGAGAGACTGCCGCAGCCTCGCGCGCTTCACGCTCAAGGGGATCCCGCCGATGCCCGCCGGCATCGCTCGGTTGGAACTCACGTTTCGCGTGGACGCGGACGGGCTCTTGAGCGTTCACGCGAGAGAGACGACGACGGGCATCGAACAGACGACCCTCGTCAAACCCTCTTATGGATTGGACGACGAGACCGTAGAGAAGATGTTGATGGACGCGCTCGACCACGGCGAAGCGGACCTCGTCGCGCGGCGCCTCGCGGAGGGACGCGTCGAGGGCGGCCGCATCGCGCTGGCCACTCGGAAGGCCTTGGCGACCGACGCAGACCTTCTCACCGAAGGGGAGCAACCGGCGATCCTACGCGCGCTCGCCGAACTGGACGACGCCATGCAGGGCTCGGATCCAGCCAAAATCACGGGCCGAATCGAGATGCTTGATGGAGCAACGAAGGCCTTCGCGGGTCGCCGAATGAATCGCGCGATCGAGCGCGCCATCGGCGGCAAGAAGTTGGACGACGTGTCGCGCACGGTCGCCACGGCTCGTGGAGTGGACGCGCACGTAGAGGAGCATCGTCGATAATGGCCAGAGTCATCTTTCGCGGTTACGCCGAGGTCGAGGTCCCCGTGGGCCAGTCGCTCCTGGAGGCCGCGCAGGGCGTGGGGGCGCCAGAGGGATACGCATGCGGCGGCGTGTGCGCGTGCTCGACGTGCCACGTCTACGTGCACTCGGGCGCCCATCTCTTGAGCGAGATGGACGATGAAGAGAATGACATCCTCGACAAAGCGTTCGACGTGAGAGCCACGTCTCGACTCGGCTGTCAGTCCAAGATTCGGCAAGACGGAGTCATCGAGGTCGAGATCACGCGAGAGAGCCTCGAGGCGTTCGAGAACGAGCACCCAGAAGCGCGCGGCAAATACATCAAGCGCTGAGCGGGTCACGTGTCTTCGTTCTTTCACCTCACGCTTCGTACGAGGGGACGTCGATGCAGCGCTCTCCTTCTGCCGCCGTGTCCTCGGTGATCGCGCGCGTGACGTCGTGAAGCTCCATGAGCAAGCCGTGGCTCGAGGGGCGCGCCCGCATTGGCTCGGATACTTGGGAGTCGATGACGTCAAGCGCACCGCTGCTGCGTTCATCGAGCGTGGCGCGACCTCCTTCGGTCAGTGGATCAACCCGGAGGGGCTCGAAGCTGCGGTGCTGCGCGATCCGGGAGGCGCGCTCGTCGCGGTCGCGAAATCGGCGCGCGAATACCCGAGCCCCGAGAGCGCCTGGTGTCTACTGCACACCTCGAACGCGGAGCGCGCGACAACCGATTATCGGGACTTGTTCGATTGGCGCTTTGGTGAGGCGTTCGACCTGGGCGCGCACGGGCGATTTCATCCATTCGCTTGGGACGCTGCGGACGTCGGCGCGATGACTGAGCTCCGACCTGGCGTTCACGCACAGTGGCTATTTCACTTTGCGGTTCGAGACGTCGACCTCGCCGCAGACGAGGTCCGGGCGAGCGGCGGAGTCGTCGGTGACGTCGTGACCACGCCCGACGGCAAACGCGTCGCGATATGCGACGACCCGCAAGGCGCCGCGTTCGCGCTCATGGGATGACTCGAGTCGTGTTCCGCGCGATCGTCGATTGCATCGAGATCGAGCACGTCGGCAGGCGCTGCGTCGTCCGAGCCGAGCGCGTCGCCAACATCGGGTAGTCGATCCTCGCTGAGGCTCAGGGGCAATCGTCGGCCCACTGGGGACCGCACGGTTGCAGGGGTGCAATCCCCGAGTACACCGAGCCAAGGCGCGCGGCCGACGTGCTGAAGCGCAGCGCGAACGAGAGCGCGTCGCACTTCGCGTTTTGGCCGTCGTTTTGGACGACGCTCGCGATGTCTCTCTGCGCGCACGCGAGGCTCTTGAGGCCCACGTAGGTGCCGGAGTCTCCGCAGAGGTACTGCTTCGGATCCATGCTGAGCGGGTCGTGGATGCCGGCGAACGACGTGAGGAGCTTGCGGGTCGGCCAACGTCCTGCGAGCGTCCCCTCCACGAAGTCGAAGCTTCCCTTTCCGTTCGGCACGAGCGTGGCGGTGACGATCACGCCGGTGAGATCGACCCGAACCTGCGCGGAGCCGGCGCCACCGGAGAAGTCGATGAAGATGTCATTGAGCGAAGCGACCGCCAAGCCGTTCGAGACGTAGGCGGCGTTGTCGACGTTGTCGGAGCTCGGGATGTACGGCGGGGCGATTCCGCCGACCAGCGACTTGGGATCGATCGTCCAGACATCATTGCCATCGTACTGCGGCGGCGTCGGCGTTCCGCCGTCGATGAAGCCTTCGATGCCGTTCGACAAGAAGACCGTGGCCTGGATCTGGGTGTCGTTGAGCGTGCCGTTGTAGTTAGTGACGCGAATCACGAGCCCGATGCGCCCGGCCGCCAGGCGATCATTGATCTTCTGCGGATTGAAGGCTTCGGCGTAGGACGCGAACTTGTTGAGCAGTGCGCCTGCGGCGTTATCGCGCCCGCGGGTATCGTCGCAGACCGTCTTTTGTGGGCCGCTGCAAGAGGCGGGGCCGGGGCACGTGCAGAAGTTGTCGAGGTCGTAGCCGACGGTCTGGCCGCCGCCCGCGTCGATGTCGAAGATCAACGTGCGCGAGGCAAAGACGAGCTCGCCCGCGTCGACGCCGCCTGGGTCGTCGCGATCCGGTCGCGCCGGGAGTCGCGCGTGGTTGCACGGATCGGCCGTGTCCCCGCCCGCGTCGGGTGGGCTCGCAGCGTCGGCCCCTGCGTCCGTCGGCACGAGAAGCGAGCTGTCGTAGACCGCGCAAGCGAAGTAGATCGCCAGCGGCGCGAGCGCGAGCACCAGGCGCCGCATGGGGTTGGCGCGCGTCACCCGACGCTGAGGAGTTCGACTTCGAAGACGAGCGTCTCGTTCGGGCCGATGACCGGCGGAAAGCCGCGCGCCCCGTACGCCATGTTCGACGGAATCGTCAGCTTGCGCACTTCGCCGATCTTCATGCCCGGAACGCCCTTGTCCCAGCCTTGGATCACGTTGCCCGCACCGAGCACGAAGGCGAAGCCTTTGCCTCTGTCGCGAGAGCTGTCGAACTTCTTGCCTGTCGTGAGCGTGCCCACGTAGTGCACGGTCACTTGGTCGCCGCTCTTGGCCTCGGCGCCGGCGCCGGGTTTCAACACTTCGATCACGAGGTCACTCATAGGGTGCCATGTGACACGGAGAGTCCCCCACTCGTCAAGCCGGGGAACTCCAAGAGATGACGCGTGTCCCGAAGAAGGCACCCAAGAACTCATCCAAAGCAATCAGTGGGCTCGCGCGTCGAAGTTCGGGATCTTTGCCCCGAATCAAGCGTACAACGGAAATGGTCGCCGACGCGTTCGGCGTTCGTGAACAGAGGTGGCCGTGTCCGTGCTGGGTCGTGTGCTCGGGATTGGAGTGAAAGTGACCGTCGCGCTGGGCGTCGTCGCCGGTCTCGCCGCAGGTGTGTGGTTCGGCTCGCAGCTCGCTTTGCGTCGATCGTCGGAGCGTGAGCTTGGGCAAGCGTGGGCGGCCTACGCGAAGTGCGCGGTGGGCGAGGTGCCCGTGGGCGAAACGCCGAGCGTTCATTATCGAGCGATCGAGCTGGGCGCCGCCGCCGCGGACTGGCCGGCACGATGCGTCGTGTTTCAGGCGAACTTCTACAACGCGTCGCACCGCGCAGCGCGGTTCGGCGTCATCAACTTCGAAGAAGACATCCCACGCGCGGACATGGTGAACAAAGACACGCAGATGTTTGCGGTGCCCGCCGAACAGCTCGATCGACTCTTCAAGGACGCGACTACGTTAGCTGCGGCCTCAGTCGTCTACGATCTCCGAACCGTGCCGAGCGCTCCGCCTGCCGCCGAGCTCGTCCGTCTCTCCAAGCAGAAGCCGCTAGGGCAGGGACCCGTCCTCGCCACCGACCCAATCGCGTATGGAGACGTGCGGCTCCTGTTCGCAGATCGCGTGTGTTGGATGCGCGCGAGCGACCACTACGCCACGGCGACCTGCACGCCCGTCGCCCCCGATCTCAGCGTCGAGCATGTGCTCGCCGCGAGCGAAGACGGCGCGCCTGCGCTGGTGCTCCCTCGGGGCGACACCGGCTTCGTGCGCGCGGACGGCACGGCTTATGTATTGGGGCAGGGCGATCCGTACTCCGTCGTGAAGAAGACGGTGGACGGCAAGACGCAGCGCCTCGCATTCGGTAGACCCGCTGGCGAGAACGTCGCATTCATCCAGCTCGTCGGCGAGAACCTGGTGTGGGCGATCGGCACGACGACCGACCCGTGGGGCGACTACTACGGGGGCGGCGGATATGCGCCGTACGGCGGCTACTACTCGGTGAATCTGTATGCGCGCACGCTCGATTCGGCGGGCCACCTCGGAGCGCTCGCCGATCTTGGGCCACCTTCGGGCAACGACTTCGCCGGCCCGATCACGGGCTGCCGCACGAACGAAGGCACGTTCCTGCGTATGAGGGAGGCGCTGCTCTCGCGCGCGAAGGGGCAAGCGTGGGGAGGCTTCGTCGCGGCGCCACGCGGGATCGAGCCGATCGCGGACTCGTTCGTATGCAACGGCGCCGAGGCGATGATCCTCGGGCTCACGGACGCGAGCATGGGCATGCCCTCCGTGCAGCAGACGCGCTGCGCCGGCGTGAGCTGTTCGGTGACCACCGTCGCACTCGACACGCCGGGCGCGACATTGGTTACGCGCGCGGACCTCTCTGCGATCACCGGGGTCGGCGAGCCGATCGTCGTCGCGCGCGAGTCGGACGGATTACGCGTGCGCGTCGCGAAGCTCACGGATCTGCCGACGACACCCGATCGCGTTTTGTTGGACGGCGAGGAAGGCAAACCCGGCAGCGAGCACGTGACGCATGTGTCGCTTTACGGTCGCGGCGGACCCACCGCCGTGCTGCTCGTTCAAGCCGCGACGGGGACGTTCGGGTTCACCGTCGAAGCGAGCGGCAAGATGACACCGATCGACGTCAACGCTCGCTAATAGCCGATTGCACGGCGCGAGTGGGGCTAAGATGGCCGCGCATGTCCGAGCTCCGATCGCTGTACCCCGAGATTGGCCCGTACGACGTAGGCACGCTGCAGGTGAGCGGTGGGCACGCGATCTACTACGAGCAATCCGGCAGCCCTAGCGGCAAGCCCGCAGTCTTCTTGCACGGCGGTCCGGGCGGAGGCAGCGACGCACGCCACCGAAGGTTCTTCGACCCGAACGCGTATCGCATCATCGTGCTCGATCAGCGCGGCTGCGGCAGGAGCACCCCCTTCGCTTCGCTCGAACAGAACACTACCTGGCACCTCGTCGCCGACCTCGAGGCGCTACGCACCAAGCTCGGCATCGAGCGCTGGCAGGTGTTCGGCGGCTCGTGGGGCTCGACGCTCGCGCTCGCCTACGCGCAAAAGTACCCCGAGCGCGTCACTGAGCTCGTGCTGCGCGGCATCTTCCTGTTGCGCAAGCGCGAGATCGACTGGTTCTACCAAGAGGGCGCGAGCCGGCTCTTCCCCGACGCATGGGAGGAGTACTTGGCGCCGATCCCGGAAGCCGAGCGCGGCGCACTCTTGCATGCATACTACAAGCGGTTGACGGGCACCGACGCGGGTGAGCGCGTGCGCGCGGCGAAGGCCTGGAGCGTGTGGGAGGCCAAGACCAGCTGCCTCATTCCGAACGAGCAGCTCATCGCGAAGAACGCCGAGGACGAGTATGCCCTCGCGTTCGCGCGCATCGAGTGCCACTACTTCGTCAACGACGGCTTCTTCGATCGCGACGACGAGCTACTCGTCAACGCGAGCAAGATCCAGCGCATTCCAGGGGTGATCGTGCAGGGTCGCTACGACGTCGTCTGCCCCGCGGAGAGTGCCTGGGCGCTCCATCGCGCGTGGCCCCAGGCGAAGCTCAAGATCGTGGGAGACGCAGGTCACGCCGCGCTCGAGCTGGGCACACTGCACGAGCTCATCACGGCGACGGACTCGTTTCGCTGAGCGATGCGTACCAAGCGAGAGTTTCGCGAGGAGCACTTGCTCGTGACGGGCGAGCGGGTGATCTTGCGTCACATCCAGCCGACGGACGCCGCCGCGCTCAAGCGCGCCTTCGACACGCTCTCGCCGGAGTCTCGATACCGCCGCTTCTTCGGCGCCACGAGCTCGATGAACGACGCGACGCTTCGTTACCTCACGGACGTCGACTGCGTCGATCACGTGGCGATCGTCGCGCTGACCGAGTCGCTCGATCTCAAGACGGAGCTCGGGCTCGGCGTCGCTCGCTTCGTGCGGCTCGCAGACAGCAAGGACTGCGCAGAGATCGCGGTCGTCGTCGTGGACGACATGCAGAGGAAGGGGCTGGGCGCGCTCCTCTTGGCGACGGCCGTCGTTGCGGCGCGTGAGCGCGGCATATTGAAGTTTCGCGGCGAGGTCCTCGCGGAGAACCGACCCATCATCCATCTCCTCGAAGAGGTCGGCGCGCGCCGCGTGGCCGAGAAGGGCGGCACCGTCGCCTTCGAGATCGACCTCGCAGAAGGCGGAAACGTGCTGAAACGAATGCTTCGCGAGGCCGCGAGCCAAGTCGCGATGTTCATTCGGAGCCTGACTCTGCCGACCAATCAATAACCGATTAGCGCTAACCGGCTAAGCGCGCCTCGCAAACATCAGCGCACATGAACTACCATTCGCCTGCGGCGGCGCCTGGATCCGTGGCGTTCACGCAGAGGCCGGCGGGAGCTCCAGTCCCCAACCGCCATGTGACGTTGGCCCGGGTTGGCATCACGTTGTCAGTCGAGGTTGGCGAGCGTCGGGCACACGAATGCGTCGACGCGGAGATCCGCATCTGAATCGATGGCTGCGTCGCCCG
>ENA-OFCD01000468-OFCD01000468.1-metagenomes-genome-assembly--contig:-NODE-468-length-25800-cov-4.495669_pt1 | contig 25800 bp, 20 predicted proteins | sample MGYA00153392_OFCD01 | MGnify analysis MGYA00153392
TGTCTAGGCTTGTCGCTATGGCCACAGTCATTCTCGTGCGGCACGGCCGCACCACAGCGAACACCGCCGGCGTCCTGGCGGGACGGGCCGTTGGCGTCAGGCTCGACAAGACCGGACGGGAGCAGGCGGCCCTCATGGGTGGACGCCTGGCGGTTGTGCCGCTGGTCGGAGTGGTCTCGAGCCCACTGGAGCGGTGTCGGCAAACGGCACGATTCATCCTCGACTCGCAGAACCTCGATCACCAGGGTGAGCTGCCGGTGACGGCACTGGAGAAGGGGTTCACCGAGTGCGATTATGGCGAGTGGCAAGGACGCACCCTTGCCGAGCTGGCCAAGGAGGACCTGTGGTCGGTGGTTCAGTCGCACCCCTCCGCGGTCACGTTTCCCGGCGGCGAGTCGATGGCAGCGATGCAGGCCAGATCGGTTGCCGCGATTCGACGGCACGACGCGGCATTCGAGCTGCAGCACGGATCCGGTGCCGTCTGGGTTGCGGTAAGCCACGGCGATATCATCAAGTCGATTCTGGCTGACGCCCTCGGCATGCATCTCGACCTGTTCCAGCGAATCAGTGTGGGCCCGGCATCCGTCTCGATAATTCGGTACGGGGCTGGTCGCCCCAGCGTCATCGCGACGAACACCGATTCTGGTGACCTCTCCTGGCTTCGCGCCAGCCCCCCAGCCCAGGATGCGCCGGTCGGCGGCGGCGCTGGCAACCTCTGAGGAATCGCTCACCCACCGCTCGTAGAATATGGGTATGCCAACCATCATCCACGGGTTCGACTGGCCCGATCGGGTCATCGTCGGCGCGGTCGGGGAACCCGGGTCGCGCTCTTTCTACCTGCAGGCTCGCGCCGGAAACCGGATCGTCAGCGTGGCGCTCGAGAAAGAACAGTCGGCTCTTCTCGCTGAGAAAATCGAGGAAATCCTCGACGAGCTGATGGACCAGCAGGGCAACCCGGTGAGCGTGCCGGCTGAGACGCCGATCGAGCTCGTCGACAACGACCCGCTCGAGCAGCCCGTCGCCGCCGAGTTCCGAACCGGTGCCATGAGTTTGGGCTGGGATCCCTCTACCGCGCAGGTCGTGATCGAGGCGTACCCGCTCGTGCTTGTCGACGAGGACGCGATCGACCAGGTCGACCTCGAGCCGACGGAAATGCTGCTGGTGCGGATTCCGGTCGGCACCGCTCGGGCATTCGCAAAGCGCACCCTCGAGGTGGTGGGGGCTGGGCGACCGATCTGTTCAGTCTGCGGCACGCCGATCGACCCGGATGGGCATGTGCACACACTGCCTGATGATCTCTGACGATGCCGGATGCGGACCTCGCGGAGGAGGAGCTCGAGATCACCGGGCGCATCACCACGGCATCGAACGCGACCTTTCTTGCACGCATCGGAAGTGTCTCGGTGGTGTACAAGCCGATTGCCGGCGAGCGTCCGCTCTGGGACTTTCCGGACGGCGATCTCGCGTGCCGTGAGGTCGCGGCGTACCTGGTCTCGCAAGTCTTCGGCTGGAACATCGTTCCCCGTACCTGGCTGCGCGAAGGTCCACTTGGCGCGGGGATGGTGCAGCTCTGGCAGGACGTTGATCCCGAGCAGGATGCCGTCGACCTGGTGCCCGCAGGCGCCGTGCCCGCTGAGGGTTGGCGCCACGTCTTCAACGGCATGGATAACCAGGATCGGTCGGTCACGCTCATCCACGAGGACTCCCCAGCGCTACGACGGATGGCCGTCTTTGACATCGTCGTGAACAATGCCGATCGCAAGGGCGCCCACGTGCTCGCGATGGCGGACGGACACCGTCACGGGGTTGACCACGGGCTGACCTTCCACAACGAGCACAAGCTGCGCACCGTGCTCTGGGGCTGGCTCGGAGACGAGCTCACGGCCGACGAGTTGGATGGAATCGACCGCGTGCGCGCTCAGCTCGACGGCGAGCTCGGGGCTGCCCTCGCAGAACTGCTCACTATCAGCGAGATAACGGCCCTCGCCGACCGCTGCGACCGGTTACGGCGCAACGGGCGCTTTCCTGCCCCTCACGGTCACATGCCCGCCGTGCCGTGGCCGCTGTTCTGACGGCCTTACCCGCGTCCGAACAGGCCGTCGAAGCCACCGCTTGACGGGCCCTCAGTGCCCCCGCGGCCACGCGAGCCGAGGTAGGAACTGACGACGGCCGCGCCGAGATCATCGAGTTCGGGGGCGACGACCGTGCCGCCGACACGCTTCGCCATCGAGTCGATGAACCGGGCAAGGCCGGGATCGTCGCCGAGGCGGAAGAACGTCGTCTGGGCGCCAAGGCGCATCGAGTTTTCGAGCTCGCGCACGGCGTAGGCCACGGTGAGTGGATGCGGCGGATAGTCGAAGAAGACCTCGCCACTGGCTTCGAGATGCGAGGTCGGTTCGCCGTCGGTGACGATGAGGAGCACCGGCTGGGCGTTCGGATGCCTGCGGAAGTGACGGTTTGCCAGCAGCAGGGCGTGATGCAGGTTGGTGCCCTTGTCGTAGATCTCCTCGAGCCCGGTGAGCTGCTCGATGTCGATGACGGAAGCCGACCGACCGAAGTTGATGAGCTGCAGGTCGTCACCGCGGAAGCGGCTCGTGATGAGGGTGTGGAGCGCAAGCGCGGTGCGCTTCATCGGTACCCACCGCCCGTCAATCACCATCGAGAATGAGGTGTCCACGAGCAGAGCGACGCAGGCCTGGGTGCGCGCCTCGGTCTCCTGTACCTCGACGTCGCCGATCTCGATCCGCACACCCGCGCCGGTTGCGCCGCCCTCCCCCGCCGTGCGGGTGATGGCGTTGGTGATGGTGCGGGTGACGTCCCAGGATTCCGTGTCGCCGAAGGCCCACTCGCGGGTGGCACCGGAGCGCTCCCCCGCGGCTCCCGCCTGGCGGAGGTCACGGTTACCCTGGCGGCCCGACATCCGATTGGCGACATCGCGCAACAGAGCCTTACCGAGCTGCCGCATCGCCTTCGGGGTCAGGGTGAGCTGGCCGTCAGATCCGCGCTTCATCGTGCCGGATTCACGCAGGGCTTTTTCGAGCTGCTGAAGCGTGCGGGCATTGACCGCTGCTTCGTCGCCGAGCTGGCGGGACAGCTGGTCGAGGTCAAGGTCGTCCAGGCGCGATCCGTTGTACGACTGCGCGAGCTGCTCAGACAGCGCGTCGAGTTCGGCGATGTCCTGGAACACCCCGGTGCCGTCGCCGAGACCGAGCCCCTCCTCACCATCCATCTTCTCGGAGCCGCCCCAGTTTTCACCCGGGCGGAGCGAACGGAGGCTGCCGTCGAGTTGGGCAAGCGACTGCATCAGCTCCGGTGACCCGAAGGCCTGCTGCGCGAGCGCGTCGAGTTCGTTCCGCTGTTCCTGGCTCATCGAGTTGCGCATCCGCTCTGCGGCAGCGGCGCGCTCGGCAAGCGAGTCGAGAAGTTCGTCGATGTTGCCTGGCTTATCGGGGAAGAACTCGCCGTGCTTCTGCATGAAGTCGTCGAACTGCTCCTGGCTGTCCTCGCCCCGCCCGTGAGCGTCCAGCAGGGCGTTGAGATCGTTCATCATCTCGGTGATTGCGGCACGGTCGGCGTCGGTGGCGTTCTCCAGCGCATCCTTCATTCCGGCGAAGCGTTGGTCGAGCAGCTCGCGCCCGAGCAGGTCTTTGATCTTCTCGAAGTCGGCCCGAGCCTCGCTGCTCTTCCAGTCGTAGTCGCTGAGCTCGCTGACCGCTGCCGCCGGGGAGGCCGGCAGGTTGTCGAGCTGCATCTCGGCGAGCATCCGGTCGCCATCGTCCAGCTCGGTGTCGCGGGCAAGCTGTTTGCGCTCGGCCAGAACGGCTTTGTCGAGCAGGGCTTTGACCTCCTGCAGGGTGCCGTCGAGGTTGTGCTTCTTCGTCAGCTCGCGCCGACGCTCGGCAACTCGGCGCGCCAGGTCGTCGAGACCAGCCTGGTCCGCGCCACCTCGACGCAGGAACTCGCGCATCGCACGCTCGGGCGAGGAGCCGGCCATGACATCCTCACCGATCGCATCGAGCGCCTCCGACAGGTCGACGGGAGCTGCGAGCGGATCGGGCCCGCCGTCATACCTGCCATAGCGAGCACGCCGAACCAGCCGGCGATTGGCTCTAGCCACGGTTGTTCCTAGCCACGGGCTTTTTCGTGGTGGGCTTCCTAGCCATAAATGACCTCACCCTCGCCGCTCTCTTTGCTGATCTTGCGCATGAGGTAGAGGCCCTCGAGAGCGAGCTCGATCGCGCCGGCTCGCTGCCCGTCGTTGGTGGCACCCAGACGGGTACAGATCTCGTCGTAGAGCTCCGATTCGCCCAGCACCGGCAGGCCGGCGAGAAAGTCGCGGGCGGTGACCTGCTCGCCGGTGGTGACCATGACCCCGCTCGCGATCGACTCCACCAGCACGGCAAAGTCGAGACCACGGAAATGGGCCCGCACTGTTTCTGCGGTGGCGGTGCGGAGAAGATGGTCGAGAATCTCGTCTTCTCGCCCCTCCTCCCCCGACTCGAACTCGATCTTGCCGCCGAGCACGTCGACGGCCGTCTCCAGGTCCACCGGCCGGGCCACGGCATCCGCCTCGCCCTGGCGGGTCGCCCGGTGGATCGCGGCTGCGGCGATAGTCTCGGCTCCCGCGATGGCGAAGCGGGCGCTCACACCGCTGCGCTGGTCGACCGCGGACGACTCGCGCAGGGCGCGCGTGAAGCGGGCGAGGATCTCGACGAGGTAGTCGGGCACATCGGCGACGAGGTCGGACTCCTGGCGGATGATGGCGATCTCATCGGCGAGTTCGGTCGGATAGTGGGTGCGAATCTCGGCGCCGAAGCGATCCTTCAGCGGGGTGATGATCCGCCCGCGGTTGGTGTAGTCCTCGGGGTTTGCACTGGCCACCACGAGCACATCGAGCGGGAGGCGCAGCACGTAGCCGCGGATCTGGATGTCGCGTTCCTCCATCACGTTGAGCATCGCGACCTGGATGCGCTCGGCCAGGTCGGGCAGCTCGTTGATAGCGACGATGCCGCGGTGGCTGCGCGGGATCAGGCCGAAGTGGATGGTCTCCGGATCCCCCAGGCTCCGACCCTCCGCGACCTTCATCGGATCGACATCGCCGATCAGGTCGGCCACACTCGTGTCCGGGGTGGCGAGCTTCTCGGCATACCGCTCGTCTCGGCCGCGCCAGGCGACCGGGAGGTCGTCCCCCAGCTCGGTGGCGCGGCGCACACTCGTTACGGTGATGGGTTCGAAGGGGTGCTCACCGAGCTCGGAGTCCTTGATCACCGGACTCCACTCATCGAGCAGCCCGACCATCGTGCGCAACAGGCGGGTCTTGCCCTGCCCGCGCTCGCCGAGAAGCACGATGTCATGGCCGGCGATGAGGGCCCGCTCGAGCTGCGGGATGACGGTGGAGGCGAAGCCGTGCAGCCCGGGCCACGGGTCGCGGCCCTCGCGGAGCGCGGAGAGAAGATTGTCGCGGATCTCGACGCGCAGTGTCTTCTGCACATGGCCGGAAGACCGGAGCTCGCCGACGGTTGTCTGGGGGGGTCGTATCACCTCAACAAAGCTACCCCGCCCCCGACCAGTGACCGCAGTGAATACGCCATGGTCCCAGCCAAGGCGAAGGGTTGGACCACGGATTGCACCCTCACCGGCGAGCACCTCGCCGCCGAACTCGGTGGGTGACCGAGACGCTCATGGACCCCGCGGGACAGGGCGGCGGAACTCAGTGCGGAACGAAAATTGCCATTCTGGCCGCAAATTACGGGCTGGTCAACCCGCTCTCCCCGCTCGATTCCCGCCCTTACGATGACTCCATGAATAATGCCAGGTCCCGTGTTGCCGCGGTCGTGTACAACCCCATCAAGGTAGACCTCCCTGCTCTCCGCGAAGCAGTGATCTCGGAGGCTGCGGCCGCCGGTTGGGGGGAAACCCTCTGGTTTGAAACCTCCATTGATGACGTCGGCCAGGGCGCGACGGGAGAAGCCCTTGCGCAGTGCGTCGATATGGTGATCGTCGCGGGCGGTGATGGCACGGTTCGAGCGGTTGTCGAAGCGTTGCGGGGGCATGAGGCGTCCGTTGCCCTCCTGCCATCGGGCACCGGAAACCTTCTCGCGCGCAACCTCAAGTTGACACTCAACGATCTGCCGGGAAGCGTCAAGGTCGCCTTCACCGGGGTAGATCGACAGATCGACCTTGGCATGATCCGCATTGAACGGGCTGATAAGAGCCGGGATCAACATGCGTTCGTGGTGATGGCTGGACTGGGCCTCGATGCGAAAATGATCGCCAATACCGACGAGAAGCTCAAAGCCAAAGCTGGCTGGGTTGCCTACATAAAAGCCCTTGCCGCCTCACTGCGAGACCCATCGGAGCTTCACCTCCAGTTCCGGCTCGATGATGGACCTCGCAGGCGAACGACCGTGCACACCTTGATCCTCGGCAACTGCGGTTCCCTGCAGGCAAACATTCTGCTCATGCCCGAAGCGGTGCTGGACGACGGCAAATTCGACCTCATGATGACTCGACCCCATGGTGTGCTCGGTTGGATCAGGGTCTGGGTGAAAGTCGCCTGGACCAATGGTGTCGTTCGGCGCACAAAAGCCGGAAAAGCGATTGCAGGAGAACACAAGAACAATCCAGATCTTCACTATGAAACGGGCACGTCATTCACCGCGCGCCTGTCGGATCCCGAAGAAATCGAACTCGATGGCGACGGCTTCGGTGAAGCGATGGCGTTCACGGCGTGGATCGAGCCGAATGCTCTTCGTGTCCGCACGCCCGAGGTCACGGCGCCTGCACAATGATGCGGTGACCGACGGTTCCGCTGCGGCTACGGCAACACGTGACCCGCCGCCGTGAAGAGCCGATACCACTCCGGGCGGGTGAGAGGCACGTCCGAACCGGCGGCCGAGTCGCGCACTCGGTCGATATTCGTGGTTCCGAGCACCACCTGCATGTTGGCCGGATGACGCGTGATCCACGCCACCGCAATGGCGGCGGCGGGCACCTCGTAGCTGATCGCGAGTTCGTCGATCACGTCGTTCAACTCCGCGTAGTTCTCCCGGTCTCCGAGGAACACTCCGTCGAAGAATCCCTTCTGGAATGGCGACCAGGCCTGGAGGGTGATCTCCTTCAGGCGGCAGTAGTCGAGGATGCCGTTGTCGCGATCGATCGACTGGTCGAGCCCGGCCATGTTGGCGGAGACTCCCGCAGCGATGAGCGGGGCGTGGGTGATGCTGAGCTGCACCTGGTTCACAACGAGAGCTTGGTTCAGCGACGCGGCGAGCAGTTCGATCTGCCCGGGAGTGTGATTCGACACCCCGAACTGGCGCACCTTCCCCGAGCTGTGCAGCGTGTCGAAAGCGGCTGCCACCTCATCGGGTTCGACCAGGGCATCCGGGCGGTGAAGCAGCAGGAGGTCGAGGTAGTCGGTCTGGAGTGCGGCGAGGGATTCATCAACGGAACGGAGGATGTGCTCTTTCGAGTAGTCCCAGAACCCCGAGCGGATGCCCACCTTCGACTGGATCGTGATGGCCGACCGCTCGGCCGCGGAGAACGTGATCGCCTCACCGAATCGTCGTTCGCATCCGTGGGTGGTGTCACCATAAACGTCCGCGTGATCGAAAAACGTGATGCCGGAGTCGATCGCGGCTCCCACCAGGGAGCGGATTTGTGAATCGGAGAGCGGTTCGATCCGCATCAGCCCGAGAATGATATTCGGAACTTCGACGGTCGAATTCAGCAGAGTCAGTGTCTTCATCGGTCAAGTCTGCGCCCTTTGGCCAGCTCCGGAGCTTTACCTCGCACCGAGATCGGGTTGGCGTTGGCGGGAGGTAACCGAGTCGTGCCGGTCTTCGTTACGTGGTCTTACGCGAGAACAACGACCGCTGGCCGCGAAACTGTAGCGTGCAACCAGTGACCGAAACGATCGAAAATCTTTCCCGCGAGACACGGGTCTTCCCTCCCCCGGCTGACTTCGCGGCGACAGCGAACGTCGACGGGTCCGAATGGGCGCGCGCCGCCAGAGACCCGCTCGCTTTCTGGGAGCGCCAGGCCGACCGGCTGGATTGGGCAGAGCGCTGGCACACCGCCCACACCTGGTCGCCGGCCAGGCCGACCGGAGGAACGGATGCAGCGGGCGAACCGGAACTGTCGATCCCGTCGGCAGAATGGTTCGTTGGCGGCATGCTCAACGTCGCCGTCAACTGTGTCGACCGGCACGTCGTGGCCGGTCGTGGTGACCGCGTCGCGATCAATTTCGAGGGTGAACTCGGTGACCGCGAGGTGATTACCTATGCCGACCTGCAAAAACGGGTCGCCCAGGCGGCCAATGCCCTCACCGCACTCGGCATTGTCGAAGGCGATCGGGTGGTCGTCTACCTTCCGGTGATTCCCGAGAGCATCGTCATCACCCTCGCGATTGCCCGACTCGGCGCCATCCACTCTCTGGTTTTCGGTGGTTTTTCGGCCGAGGCATTGCGTTTTCGTGTCGAGGACACCGGGGCGAAGCTACTCGTGACCTCTGATGGCCAGTTTCGCCGCGGAAAGGCTGTGGCGGTGAAAAGCCAGGCCGATGCCGCCGTTGCCGGTAATACGATCCTTGAGCACGTTCTCGTTGTTCGTCGAACGGGTGAGGCCACTCCGGGGATCCCGTGGACCGAAGGCCGTGATGTCTGGTGGCACGATGCCGTCGGCTCGGCCGCGGATGTTCACGAGCCGCAGTTCTTCGACTCCGAAACGCCGCTGTTCATCATTTACACCTCGGGAACGACGGGCACCCCGAAGGGAGTCGTGCACACCTCCGGCGGGTATCTCACGCAGGCATCGTGGAGCCACTGGGCGATCTTCGATGCACAGGACAACGATGTGTACTGGTGCACGGCCGACCTCGCCTGGGTCACGGCGCACACCTACGTGCTCTACGGACCTTTCTCGAACGGCGCGACATCCGTGCTCTACGAGGGCACACCCAATACTCCGCATACCGGGCGCCATTTTGAGATCATCGAGCGCTACGGCGTCACGACGTACTACACCGCGCCAACGCTTATCCGCACCTTCATGACCTGGTTTCCGGATGGCCTTCCGGCGACCTGGGACCGCTCGAGTATCCGCCTGCTCGGCACCGTGGGAGAGTCGATCAACCCGGCAGCCTGGATCTGGTTTCGCGAGAACGTCGGAAGGGGTGACGCTCCGATCGTCGACACCTGGTGGCAATCAGAGACCGGTGCGGCGATCGTCGCGCCCCTGCCCGGCGTCACGCACCTGAAGCCCGGATCCGCGACTCTCGCACTGCCGGGGCTCGTGGTTCGGATCGTCGACGAAGCGGGCGTCCAGGTGCCTTTCGGCTCTGGCGGCTACATCGTGATTGAGGGAACCTGGCCGGCGATGGCGCGCACGATCTGGCGAAATCCCGAGCGCTATCGTGACTCCTATTGGAAAAAATACGCGAGCCGCGGATACTTCTTCGCCGGAGATGGCGCGAAGTACGACGACGACGGCTACATCTGGTTGCTCGGGCGAATCGATGATGTGATCAACGTCTCCGGGCACCGACTGTCGACCATTGAGATCGAATCTGCCCTTGTGTCGCATCCGCTGGTTGGAGAGGCGGGCGTTGTCGGCGTTGCGGATGCGACCACCGGACAGGCGATCGCCGCGTTCGTCATTCCCTCAGTAACGATTGCGGATGACCCGGCTGCGGCTCGTGGATTCGAGGCGGCTCTTCGAGCCCACGTGACCCATGAGATCGGGGCGATCGCCAAGCCCCGGGACATTGTGATCGTTCCGGACCTACCGAAGACGCGCTCGGGCAAAATCATGCGGCGGCTGCTCGGAGACATCGTCGATGGTCGCGAACTCGGCGACACAACGTCGCTGCAGGATGATTCGGTTCCGCGTCTCATCGCCGAAATTGTGAGGGACCGGCGCTAGCACCCTGAAGCTCCGCCACGGAGCGGGATTTGGTGCCCGATCAGTCCTCTGCTGCGGGATGCGACCCGAGATGCAGGATCGCGGCCTGGGTGCGGCGCTGCAGGCCGAGCTTGGCAAGCAGCCCGGAGACGTAGTTCTTCACTGTCTTCTCGGCAAGTGAGAGTTCCGTGCCGATCTGGCGATTGGTGAGCCCGCCCGCGATCAGGGAGAGAATCTGTGTCTCCCTGGCGGTCAGCGACCCGAGGCGCGGGTCGGTGTCGGAGCGGGTGTGGATGCGCTCGATGACCTTGCGGGTAAGTATCGGGTCGAGCAGGGAGCGACCGCTCGCCACCTTCCGAAGCGACTCGACGAGGCCGCTGCCGCGGACATCCTTGAGCACATAGCCGGATGCCCCGGCGATGATGGCAGCGGACAGCGCCTCCTCATCGTCGTAGGCCGTGAGGATGAGGCACTTGACCTCTGGATTGTGCGATCGCACGTCCCGGCAGACGTCGATACCGCTCCCGTCGGGAAGGCGCACATCGAGCAGCACCACATCGGGGAGGGTCGCGGCGATACGTGACCGGGCCTGCGCCGCGGTGCCCGCTTCGCCGATTACCTCGATGTCGTGCTCTGTACCGAGCAGTTCCGCGATTCCGCGCCGCACGATCTCGTGATCGTCTACAAGAAATACCCGGATCACGCGGCCTCCGTTCCATCATCGTCGCTGCTGTCGATCGGAACACTCCAGTCGAGCCGGGTTCCTTCGGCGCTGGAGTCCACGACGAACGATCCGCCGCGATTAATCGCCCTGGCCTCGATGTTGGCCAGCCCGCTGCGGCGGGACGTGTCGGTGATTCCTCCCCCGTTATCGGAGATCACCAGGTGGATCATGCCGTCCCCGACGTCGAGCGTTACTCCGGTCTGCTCCGCGTTGGCATGCTTCGCAGCGTTGGACAGTGCCTCTCGGGTCACCGCTACGACGTCATCGGCGAGTCCACCGGTAACGACGAGGTCGACCGGACCGGTGAAAGCGACTGTCGGGCTCTTCTGCAGTCCAGAGGTGATGTCGTTGGCCAGGTCGATAATGCGGTGCCGCACAGAATCACGGGTGTCTTCGCGTGCGGAGAGGGCGAAGATCACCGTGCGAATCTGGGTGACGGCGGAGTCGAGGTGGCTCACCGACTGGAGGATCCGCTCCCGATCGACCTCCGATTCGATCGATCCGGCGACGCTCTGTAACTCGAGACCGGTGCCGAAAAGCTGTTGGATGACGTGGTCGTGCAGGTCGCGCGCGATCCGTCCGCGATCCTCGAGCAGCAGCATCCGCTGTTCGGACGCCCGGGCGCGAGCGAGCTGCACGGCAAGGCTGGCCTGCCCGGCGAAGTCCGCGGCCATCTCGAGGTCGGACGGGGCGAAGCAGAGCCCCCCCGCCATGCGCGCCACCAACAACACACCCTCGGCTCGGCCGGACGAGATGAGGGGAACGGCCATCATCGGGCCGAGCGGGCGCTCGGTGGAGAAGAGCTCGGAGTCGGGGCTTCCGCCCCCGACGAGGCGGGGGTGCTTGCCCTCGAGAACGCTGCCGGCAAGCGTGCCGGCCGAGGGGAAGCTTCGGCCGACGAGATCGGCCTCGCCGTCGCCGCGAGCGATCTCCACAACCAGGGTGCCTGCGGTAGACCCAGGAAGGATCATGCAGACGAGGTCGCTCTCGGCGAGCACGAGCACCCGGCTCACCAGGGTGGAGAGAGAGTCCGACTGGTCGGAGGAGAGCATCGCGGCGGTGATCTCAGCGGAGGCAGCAGACCAGGCCTGTCGGCGGCGAGTCTCGGCGAACAGCCGGGCATTGTCGATGGCGAACCCGGCGGAGGCCGCAAGCGATTCGACGAGCTGCTCGTCTTCGCGGCTGAAGGCGCCGGAAGCCTGGTTGCTCAGGTAGAGATTGCCATAGACCACGTCGCGCACCCGGATGGGCACCCCGAGGAAGCTCTCCATCGCCGGATGCCCGGCCGGGAATCCGCTTGACCGCGAGTCGTCGTGGAGGTGTTCTAGTCGAATGGGGCGGGGGTCGTCGATGAGAGCACCGAGCAAGCCGTGCCCCTCCGGCAGGTGGCCGATGACGAGTGCCTGCTCGGGAGGAATCCCGACGTGGATGAACTGCTCGAGACTGCCACCCGGTGCGATCACCCCGAGCGCACCGTACTCGGAGCCCACCAGGTCCACCGCGGCTTGCACGATCCGCTCGAGGACGACCGGCAGCTCGAGGTGTTCCACGACGGCGAGGTTCGCCCGGAGCAGAGCGCGCAGGCGTCCCTGCGTGGCGAGCACATCCTGAGCGCGATCCACAAGTTCGCTGAGCGCTCGGTCGAGTTCGGCTCGCGACTCATCGGGGAAGGTGAGTGGTTCGTCGTCTGATGCCACGTGATTCCCCTGCCGACGCTGATCAAGTGACACCGATTCGGGACCGGGTCAGCGCGTGTGCCGGCATTTTCGAGCGTAGCGCGTCGGGGTGCGAGCCTGAGCAAATGGTCGCGGGACTTTAGGCCCCATCGCTTAGTGAGCATCCCTTCATGCTGGGGGAAGAGAGAAGCGGGGGCAGTGTGATGGACAAAATGATCCTTGTCGGAGTAGACGGCACTTCGGCGTGCCATGCGGCGATCCGCTGGGCGGTACTTCGGGCAGCGACGCTGGGATCCTGCGTCGTGCTCGTGCACGTCGTCGATGACGAGTGGGGCATGATCGGCGAACAGTCGATCTCAGAACTCCACCCCTCCGCCTACGCTCTCGTGGAGAAGGACGCGGTCTTCGCCCGTTCGATCGATTCCGCGGTCACCGTCAGCACCCGCGTGCTTCTCGGTGATCCGATGGTCGAACTGGGCGTCGCGTCCCGGGAGGTCGGTCTCGTCGTCATCGGAACTCACAAGACGGGTTTCCTGCACGGACGCGCCTTCGGCTCACGCAGCCTCCAGCTCGCCGCGACGGCCTGGTGCCCGGTCGCCGTGATTCCCGAAGGATCGACAACCGAGCGCCATGGGATCGTCGCCGGCATCGACGACTCGGACGCCGGCCGCGCCGCCGTGCGGTTCGCCGCCAACGAAGCACAACGCGTGAATGAGGAGCTGGTGCTGCTGCGCGCCTGGACCTCCAGCGTGCACGGTTCCGAAGCGGAAGACGGAGCCGCGGAGCAGCGTGCCCGGGATGCATTGGAGACGCTCGGATCCGAATCCGTGGCCCTCGCCCACAGAGCGGGAGGCGGGGTGCTGGTGCGCACGCGTACTCTGCGTCGACCCGCGGCGGAAGCTCTCGTCGACGCAGGGATGTCGGCCGAGCTACTCGTGATCGGCAGCTCTCGGAGACACGGCGCCCAGATGGCGGCCCTTGGACCGGTGAGCCACGACGTGCTTCTCAACATCGCCGGACCGACCCTCGTCGTGCACGGCGACACCAAGGGCCGCCCAGAAGCCGAACTGGCCGGGCGAACGAAATGACAGCCCTGCCACATCCGATCCGGAGATACCAGTGAACGACATCCTCAGTCCCCTCGTCCTGTCGCAGTGGCAGTTCGGGCTCACCACGATCTACCACTTCCTGTTCATTCCGATCACGATCGGCATGGCCACCACCACAGCGGTATTCCAGACGGCATGGTACCGAACGGCGAAGGTCAGGTACCTGCATCTCACCCAGTTCTTCGGCAAGATCTTTCTCATCAACTTCGCGATGGGGGTGGTGACCGGCATCGTGCAGGAGTTTCAGTTCGGCATGAACTGGTCGACCTACTCTCGATTCGTCGGGGACGTCTTCGGCGCTCCGCTTGCGATGGAGGGACTACTCGCCTTCTTCCTCGAGGCCACCTTCATCGGGTTGTGGATCTTCGGTTGGGACAAACTTCCAAAGGGCCTCCATCTGGCGACGATCTGGATCACGGCCGCTGGGACCATCCTCTCGGCGTACTTCATCCTTGCCGCGAACGCGTTCATGCAGCATCCGGTCGGATTCCGCATCAACGAGGCACGTGGCCGGGCGGAGCTCACCGATATCTGGGCTGTGCTGACCAACAAGGTCTCCCTCGCCTCATTCCCGCACACCATCACCGCGTCGTTCATGGTCTCGTCCGCGCTCGTGATCTGCATCGCCGCCTGGCATCTCGCCCGCAGGCAGAATCTCGACACCATGCGACCGGCGATGATCTTCGCCCTCTGGACGATGATCGGTGCCGGCATCCTCACGGTGCTCACCGGCGACCAGCTTGGTCTCGTGATGGTGCAGACGCAGCCAATGAAAATGGCCGCGGCCGAAGCCGCCTACAACACGGTGACTGGGGCGGATGCCTCGTTCTCGATCTTTACTCTTGGTACGCCCGACGGGGTGAACGAGCTGTTCTCGATCCGCATCCCGTACCTGCTGTCATTCCTTTCGACGCACACGCTGACCGGAACCGTCGAGGGGATCAACGACCTGCAGGCCCAGTACCGCACGCTCTACGGACCCGGCAACTACGCGCCGGTGGTCTGGATCACCTATTGGGCGTTCCGCTGGATGATCGGGCTCGGCATGCTCTCCGTGCTGCTCTCAGCCGCTGGCCTGTGGCTGATGCGCAAGGGGCGCCTCCCGAAGAACCCGTGGGTCTGGCGAGTGGCGGTCTGGGCGTTCCCACTGCCTCTCGCGGCAATGATCGTCGGCTGGATCTTCACCGAGATGGGCCGCCAGCCCTGGATCGTCTTCAGCCTGCTCAAGACCAAGGACGGCGTCTCGCCCAACCTCACCGGTCTCGACGTGCTGATCTCGATAGTTGCGTTCACGCTGGTCTACGGCATCCTCGCGGTGGTCGAATTCCGACTCCTGAAGCGAGCCGCCCAGAAGGGACCAGAGGGCGCGCCGGTCACCGACGACTCCGAAGTCCCGACCGCCCGAGTGACTGTGTACTAAGAGCGTGAGGAATAAGTGATGGATCTCAATATTCTGTGGTTTTGGATTGTCGGCTTCTTTTTCATCGGATACTTTGTGCTCGACGGCTTCGACTTCGGCGTCGGGATGGCGCTGCCTTTTCTCGGTCGGGACGAGATCGATCGCCGCGTCATGATCAACACCATCGGACCGGTCTGGGATCTCAACGAGACCTGGCTGATTGTGGCAGGGGCTTCGCTGTTCGCCGCCTTTCCGGAGTGGTACGCCACGCTGTTCAGCGGTTTCTACCTCGCACTTCTCCTCATCCTGCTCGCACTGATCGCTCGTGGTGTCTCCTTCGAATATCGCCACCACCGGCCGGAATCGCGCTGGAAGAAATGGTTCGACGGCATGATCGTGGTGGGGTCGGCTGTGCCGGCGCTGCTGTGGGGAGTGGCGTTCGCCAATATTGTGCAGGGTGTTCCGCTCAATGCCGGCCACAACTACACCGGAACGCTGTTCGACCTGCTCAACCCCTACGCACTGCTCGGCGGGCTCACGACGCTCATGCTGTTCTTCACACACGGCGTGGTGTTCATCTCGCTCAAGACGGACGGCGACCTGCGACTGCGGGCCAGGAGACTCGCCATGCGGTCGGGGGCGATCACCATCCTCGTCGCTGCGGTCTTCCTCCTGTGGACCAACCTCGCGCACGGTCAGGTCGCTTCCTGGCTGCTCGCCGCGTTGGCAGCGGTGCTACTGATCGGTTCGTTCTTCGCTAATCTCCGCGGACGGGAGCGCTACGCATTCGGTCTCATGGCCGGCACGATCGCCATCGCGGTCGCGAGTCTCTTCGCGGCACTCTTCCCCGACGTGATGCCGGCGAGCAATGATGTGGCCAACAGCCTCACGATCGCGAACGCGTCGAGTACTCCCTACACCCTCTCGGTGATGAGTTGGGTCGCCCTTGCGGTGCTGCCCTTCGTGCTCGCCTACCAGGCCTACACGTACTGGGTGTTCCGCAAGCGCATCACCCGTGCATCGATCCCAGAGGACACGCAGCCGCTTGCCGACTCCCCGTCCGCATCGGCACCAGTGCTCGGTCGCTGAGTCGATGCGTCCGCTTGATCCCCGGCTGCTGCGTTATGCGGCCGCGGCGCGCACCTTCTTCGGCGTTGGCGTCGTACTGGGCATCGTGAAGACGATCGCGACTGTTGCGTTCTGCTTGGTGCTCTCACAGGCGATCGTGGGAGCGATCGCTGGGAGGTCATTCACCGAATTACTCCCCGACATCATGACCCTGGCCGGGGTGGGAATCCTGCGGGCGGCCACAATATGGGTGATGGATGTCGCGTCGGCCCGCGGCGCTGCGGTGGTGAAAAGCCAGTTGCGCCGGCGCCTCGTCACCGGGCTTGCCCGCCTCGGCCCCGGGTGGCTCAACGGACGCAACCGAGTTGATATCGTGACGACCGCCGGGGCCGGGCTTGATGCCCTCGACGGCTACTTCTCGCTCTTCCTCCCCCAGCTCATCCTCACCGCGATCGCCACTCCGCTCGTGATCGTCGTAATCTTCCTCCAGGACGTGACCAGCGGCATCCTCGTGGTCATCGCGTTGCCGCTGATCCCGATCTTCATGATCTTGATCGGGCTGGCGACCCGGGCGGTACAGAGGCGACAGTGGCTGGTGCTCGCGCAGTTATCAAGCCGGTTTCTCGATGTGGTTGGCGGACTCGCCACTCTCAAGATTTTCGGCCGACAGCATCGCCAGGCAGCGCGCATCGAGTCGCTCACCGAGTCGTACCGCATCGAGACGATGAAAGTGCTTCGCATTTCGTTTCTCAGCGGCTTTGCCCTCGAGCTGATCGGGAGCCTCTCGGTGGCTCTGGTGGCGGTTTCCGTTGGGTTGCGGCTAATAGACGGAAGCCTCGGCCTTGCGGTTGGACTTTTCGTGCTGCTGCTCGCACCGGAGGCATTCCTGCCGCTTCGCCAGGTGGGAGCGAACTTTCACGCGGCCGCGGATGGCATCGCCGCCGCGGAAGACATTTTCGAAATCCTCGATGCTGCCCAGGCGGTGACGCGAGAGGCCGAGGCACTGGGCGGACGGGCGACGTCGCTCATTCGAAGTGAGCTGCGCTTCACCGAGGTGAGCGTGCGCCACGAGGGCAGGGTTGCAGTCGACCGCTTCTCCGCGGTGATTCGTCCCGGTCGGTTGACTGTTTTGGCCGGTCCGAGTGGATCGGGAAAATCCTCGCTTGTGGCCGCACTCCTCGGCTTCGTGCCCTTCGACGGGACGATCGAAATCGGTGGTGCCGCTGCGGTCGACGATCGCCGGTCCCGGACGGCGTGGGCGGGACAGGGAGCACCGCTGCTCGAGGGCACCATCGCCAGCAATGTGGCGCTCGGTGCGCTGCAGCCGGATGTCACGCTCGTACGCCGAGCGCTCGCCCTGGCCGCTCTCGGCTCTCTCGACCCGGAATTACCGGTGAGCGTGACAGGCAGCGGACTGTCCGGTGGGCAGGCCGCGCGGGTGGTTGCCGCCCGAGCGATCTACCGCGGCATCGACCGATTCTGTCCCGTTCTGGTCTTTGACGAACCCAGCGCCGCTCTCGATTCCCGGGCTGAAGCACAATTACTCCGCGGACTCCGCCGACTCGCCGACGAAGGCCACACCGTGCTCGTTGTGAGCCATCGCCCGGCGGTCATCGCCGCTGCGGACGAAAACATCGAACTGGGGGTCGCGCTCCGTGTCTGACATCACTTCTGACATCACCTCTGGCATCCGAATGAACGCAGATTCACCCACTGTGGCCGTTCTCCGCCTCGCCCAGCCGCCCCTGGGCCGCTTCATGCCCGGGGTGTTCTTCGGAGTGATTTCCGCGCTCAGTTCGGTGGGCCTTCTCGCGACATCGGCCTGGCTGATTACCCGCGCGGCGGAGCATCCGCCCATCCTCTTCCTCGGCGCGGCGATCGTGGGCGTTCGTGCGTTTGCGCTGCTTCGCGCCTCCGCTCGCTATGTCGAGCGACTCAGCAGCCACGATGCGGCGTTCCGCCAGCTCTCGGCGCTGCGGGTCGGGATCTATCGGCGGCTGGTGCCGCTCGCACCTGACGGATTGCGCGGCAGTGCACGTGGAGCCGGGCGTGGCGACTTGCTCGCCCGACTGGTGAACGATGTCGATGAACTGCAGAACATGCCGCTGCGAGTCGTGCAGCCGCTGCTGGTGACAGTTGTCACCGCCGTGCTCAGCGTGGTGGGCGTCAGCATCGTCCTGCCGTCCGCCGGTGTCGCACTCGCGGTGGCGCTCCTGTTGGCGTTCGGCGCTGCAACCCTCGTGCAGTCGGCGATCGCCGGACGGGCAGAACGATCAATCGCTCCGCTTCGAGGTGCTCTCGCGGACCAGCTGCTCGACTACGTATCGAACATCGATGTGCTGGTCGCGTTCGATGCTCTCCCGGGGCGAATCGCCCGGGTCGAGGCCGCAGACCACCGCCTTCGCGTTGCCACTCTCGCCCGTGCCGGTGGTGCCGGAGCAACCTCCGCCATCCTGGCCGCTCTCGCCACCCTCGCGTCTGCCGCCGCGCTGCTTGTCGGTGTCCCGGCGCTCGGGCAGGGACTGGAAGGACCCGCTCTCACGGTGATTGCTCTCATTCCCCTGGCGGTCTTCGAGGTCGTCGCCAGCGCTCCGCTCGCTCTCGGAGCGTTCAGGCAGGTGCACGCGAGCGCTCGGCGGGTGGCGGATGCGACTCCCACGAACATCTCAAGAGAGATACCGACCGAGCCCGCTGCGCCTTGCTCCGGCCCCGCGCCACAGCCCAGCCCCGCGCCACAGACCGGCCCTCGTGCCGAGTCGGTGCCGGTGCTTCAGCTGACTGACGTCAGTGCGTGCTGGCCCGGTGAATCCGGTACCGCTTTCAGCGGCCTCAACCTCAGCCTGCGCCGCGGTGACCGTGTCGTCGTCGAGGGTGCCTCGGGCTCCGGGAAGACGACCCTCGCTCACGTTCTGGTGCGCTTCCTTGACTACACCGGCAGCTACCGCATCGGTGGTGTCGAGTCCAGACAGCTGTCGGGCGACTCTGTGCGCGACATCGTGGGCCTCTGCGAGCAGTCGCCGTACCTGTTCGACGAAGACATCCGCCAGAATCTACTGTTTGCACACGATTCCGCGACCGATGAGCAACTCGTGGCGGTGCTCGCCAGGGTCGGACTCGCCGACTGGATGCGGGAGCGCGGCGGTCTGTCTGCCCGCGTGGGCGACGGCGGTGCGCTCGTCTCCGGCGGGCAGGCTCAGCGCCTCGCCCTGGCCAGGGCCCTGCTCGCGAACTTCCCGGTGATTGTGTTCGACGAGCCGACAGCCAACGTGGATCCCGAGCTCGCTACCCAGCTGATGCGCGACATCCTCACGGTCGCCGGGGATGACACGGGCGACGACCAGCGCACCGTGATCGTGATCTCCCACACGCCCGTACCCGCGGATCTCGTCTCGCACCGGGTTCGGCTCGAAACTCCTGACCGGACCTTCCCCGAAGGCCCGGCCATCCACACACACACCGGAGACGATCGCTGAGGAACATGGATGTCAGTGACGTGCGCGTCGTGCCGACCGAAACCGCTGGGCGCGGGTTTTTGCGAATGCGAGACTGCCGAGGTGGAGCGCTCCAGCGCTCGGACTCTATTCCGGTTTTGTCAATGAACGACAAGCACCGGGCAGTGGGCCTTTTCAGCGCAGGCAGAACTCACCGATCCGAGCAGTAGTCCCACCACTCCCCCGTGGCCGCGGCTGCCGACGACGAGCATCTCAGCGCCGTCGCTCGCGTCGATGAGGCGCTGGGCTGCATTCCCTTCGAGGGAGCTGCTGCTCACCCATCCCGGGAGTTTGGCTCCGAACTGGCGAACCATGGCGTCGTTCATGATCTCTGTCGCGTCCTGTTCGGGCGACCATTCAGAAATGCTGATGTCGGCGTAAGCGGCAAAGTACTTCCAGGTGGTGACGATCTGCACCGTGGTGTTGAGGGAACTCGCAAGGCTCACGGCCTGAGCAAGGGCGCGGAGGGATGGCTCGGATCCGTCCACTCCGACGACTATTCGTCCCTTCCGCATCGGCTCGGTGAGGGTCGGACGTTCCGTGGAGGCGGTCGTGATCGCACCCGCGGCAGTGTGGGTGAGATCGTCCGCTTCGTAGCGAGCCCCGTCGGGGTGGGCGACGAAGTGAGAAGGCTGGGTAGCTGAGGTTCCGGTCATCTGTTGCATGAGACTAGTTCACGCCCGAGCGAGCTCCCGAACCTAGGGACCTAAGACCCGATTTGGGAGGTCCCCGCAGAGTTGCTCGCGGCGGAAAGAGAATGGGACCGCCGCTCCCCGAGCGGGCGCTCGTCGAGCGGTAACACCTCGGGAGCTCCAAAGAGCCCGCTGAAAGAGGCCGCCGACAGGGCCCCGGCAGCAAGGATGGCCGCGAGCACCACGATCTGGAACTGTGCCGCCTGGATCGGCGATGCTCCCGCAAAAACGGCACCGACAAAAGCGCCGGGCAGGGTGACGATACCGGTGGTGCGGGTCTGGTCAGTCGACGGAATGAGAGCCGTGGACGCCGCGACACGCACCGCCCGCAGTGCGGACCGGCGCGGTGTGGCGCCGAGAGAAAGCCAGGCTTCCATCTCGTCACGCTGTGAGAGATAGAGGGAGCCGAGTGAGCGACCGGTCAGAGTGCATACCGTCATCGTGTTGCCGATCACGATGCCGCCAAGAGCGAGCAGGTAACGCGGACTGAAATCCACCGCCCCGGTGGCGAACACGACAACGAGGGGAACCGCGGATGCCCCGATCACCGTGCCGGCGAGGGCGGGAAGGTAGCGCGGCGCCACCCGCAGTCGTCGGAAGATAACCCAGGTGGCCGCCGCAACCATCACGGTGAGAAAGATGGCGACCCACCAGCGATTACTGATCACCCCGTTGAGGATCAGGCTGAGAATGCCCAACTGCACGACCGCGCGCAGGAGCGCCCACGGTTGCAGCCACGGATGCTCGAGTCGGAGGGCGAGCACGACACCGAGGGTCAGCGCGGCGAGAAGTGCGACGGCGATCATCGTGACAAGAGGGGTCACCGCGGCTCCGATCCGATGCGCGCTGTCCGGCGAGGAGAGTGCTTCTTGATTAAATCACAGGCTCAACCTGCCGTTTCCGTGACTGGCGTGCGTTACCGGTTCGTGCGACTCCGTCTGGACAGACCGGCAAATCCCCAGCAATAGGCGAGCCTGTCCTTCGTGGAAATCCCGCCGCAAAGGGAGTTCTATAGAAACATGACCTACGAGATCGCCCCGAACCAGCAGGCCAATGAACCACACATGGGCGGTGTCGCCCAGAGGCTCAACTGGCTACGCGCCGGGGTCCTCGGCGCCAACGACGGCATCGTCTCGGTGGCCGCAATCGGCGTCGGTGTTGCCGGCGCCACCACTGCGACCGCCCCCATCCTCACGGCCGGTCTTGCCGCCCTCGTCGGAGGCATGATCTCGATGGCACTCGGAGAGTATGTGTCGGTCAGTGGCCAGCGGGACAGTGAACATGCTCTCATCGAGAAAGAGCGCCGCGAACTCGAGGAGACGCCGGATGAGGAACTCGCCGAACTCGCCGGCCTCTACCAGGCGAAGGGCCTCAGCCGGGAGACCGCGCTCACCGTTGCGACCGAGCTCACCGCCCACGACGCGCTCGCCGCCCATCTCTCCATCGAGCTGAACATCGACCAGAACGACGTGGTCAGTCCCTGGCATGCAACGTTCGCCTCCGCGGCCGCTTTTCTCCTCGGCGGAATCGTGCCTCTGCTCGCGATCCTGTTACCCCCCGAGCAATTTCGGGTGCCGGTAACCTTCGTCGTCGTACTTCTTGCGCTCGCCGCGACCGGACTGATCAGCGCCCATCTGGGCGGCGCCGGCCGAGCGCGCGCGGCCTCACGGGTGGTGATCGGGGGCGCCCTTGCGCTCGTCGCCACCTTCACGATCGGTGCACTTCTCGGCACGACCGGCATTGTCTAGCGTCACGGGGTCCGGCCTCACGCGCATCCTTGTCGTCGAGGATGACGACGCGATGGGAGCGCTCATCGAGCGGGGCCTCACCGGCGAGGGCTATGACATCACCCTGGTGACCAACGGCATGGATGCCCTCATCGCCGTGGCCAATTCCGACTTCGCCGCAGCGGCCATCGATGTGATGATGCCAGAGATGACCGGCTTCGAGGTCTGCCGCCACCTCCGGCAGCACGGTAGCACGCTGCCGATTCTGCTCATCACCGCGCGCGATGCCGTCGAGGATCGGGTCTTCGGTCTTGATTCTGGCGCGGATGACTATCTCACCAAACCGTTCGCCTTCGCCGAGTTCAGTGCCCGCATCCGCGCACTGGTGCGCCGCGAGGCCTCCACTCCCAAGCCCGTATTGCGCCTCGGGACGCTCGCCCTCGACACCGCGAGCGTTCGCGCATCCGTCCAGGACAAGCCGCTTTCCCTCAGTACGAAGGAATTCTCGCTGCTGCGATATCTCGTATCGCGGTCGGGCGAGACCGTCTCCCGCAGCGATATCCTGCAGGAGGTGTGGGGCACCACCCGTCACATCGATCCGACGATCGTGGACCAGTACGTGCGCTACGTGCGCCGTAAGCTCGATCCGGTGGATGCGGGTGTGAGAATCGTGACAGTGCGCGGCTCGGGCTATTCCCTCGTCGCCGACGGAGCCTAAGCAATGCTCGGGCGACTCACCATCCGTGCCCGGATCACGATCGGCAGTGTTCTCGTCGCTGCGGTGATCTTCGCCATCGCGATGATGGCGGCACACGCCCAGGTCGTCTCGATTCTCTTAGCCGCCGACGCCACTCTCGCTCGGGCCGACCTGGACTCCTACGCGTTAGAGGTCGTCGCGAATCCTTCGGGACTCGTGGATGACTCCGGCAAGGGCCTGCTCGTCTCAATTCGCGACCCCGGCGGCCAGGTGAAGCTCGACACTCTGCCCCGCCACATCCATCGAGTCGTCGAGCATCGGACCGGGCGCAACGAAACTTTCAGCTCCGGTGAGGACGGGACCGCGTTCGTCGTGGTCGGCAGGCTTGTCAAGACCACCACCGGCGAGTGGTCGCTGTGGGCCGCCCGCAGCACCGCATCGAGCCTGTTGGCGATGCGGAGTCTCGACATCGCGTTTGTCCTCGGAGGAATCGTGTTGCTCGTCGCCTTCGGATTCGCCTCCTGGTTGCTCGCCTCGGCCGCGCTCGGGCCGGTACGACGCATGCGGCAGAGGGCCGAGTCCCTGGGAATGGATTCGACCTCGGTACTCCCGGTCGCCCGGGCGAAGGACGAACTCTCCGAGCTCGCCACAACGCTCAACGCTTTTCTCGGTCGGGTTCGCGCCTCGAGCGCACGCGAGAAGCAGGTGGTGTCGGATGCTGCCCACGAGCTGCGCACGCCACTCTCCGCGCTCAAGACCCAGCTCGAGCTCGCCCACGACGACTTCGACGATGCTGCCGCACTCGCCGCCCAGGTGATCGCGGCAGAGCGCTCGGTAGCCAGGCTCTCGTCGCTCGCGGCCAATCTTCTCGAGCTCTCACGTCTCGATGCGCAAGCAGTGCCGGTCCGGCCGTGCTCCGCCGATGACCTGGTCTCCGAGCTTATGGGCTGCATCGACCGGGCTCGCCTGATCGGGCTCGCGAACGATGCGGAGGTCGGCTTCACCGTCTCGCTCGTCTCGCTCGTCTCCCCGGTCGATGACCGAGCGCGATTTGCGATCAGCGCGGAGAATTTCGCGCGGCTCGCCGATAACCTGCTCGCCAACAGCGTGGCGGTGATTTCGCCGGGTGGCTCGGTGGATGCCGACCTCACGGAGGAGCCCGGAAAGATCGTGCTTCGGGTCACCGATTCGGGCCCGGGAATGGATGAGACGTTCCTGCCGCACGCTTTCGACCGGTTCTCCCGTGCCGACAATTCGCGAACGGCGAGCACCGGGGGAAGCGGTCTCGGCCTCGCCCTCGTGCGAGCGATCACGCTCGCCGCGAATGGCACTGTGCATGTGCAGAACACGGGCGGCGGGCTGGTTGCGACGGTGTCGATCCCAAAGATGTGAGAACTCACGCGGGCGGGGTGTCTCCTTCACGGCAAGACCATAGAAAGTTCCCAGAGGCTGTAGTCATGTCAGCGAACACCACCTCCCGACCTCCGGTCATTCCGGGGCGGTCGCGAGCGGCTGCTCCGGATCGGCGTAAGCAGTACCGCCGCCGTGCCCGCATCGCAGACATCCTGGTCACCTCCCTGTGGGCCTCAGGGGCGGCCGCCGCCGCGCTCTTTCTTGCCACCGGCGGTGCCTCAAAATTCAGCACCATTGCGGATGCGGTCACGAGCACGGGGATCATCGCCGGCCTCATCGGGACGGACTTCATCCTGGTGATGATCGTGCTCGCCGCCCGGATCCCGATCATCGACCGCACGGTCGGGCACGACCGAGCCATCGCCGTGCACCGTTCGCTAGGTAAGCCCGCCCTCTACCTGCTCATCGGTCATGCCATTCTTCTCCTCACCGGATATGGCCTGAGCTCCGGCATCAACCCGTTCGCCGAGATCGGCCCGCTCCTTGCCATTCCCGATATGCCGTTGGCCTTCATCGGGCTCGGCCTGCTGGTTGTCGTGGTCATCACCTCCCTGGTGGCGGTGCGTCGCCGGTTCAGCTACGAGGGGTGGCACCTCGTGCACCTGCTCAGCTATGCGGCGGTTCTCGTGGCCGTTCCCCACCAGCTGAGCGTGGGAGGCATCCTCTCGAACGGGAGCGTCGAGCGGGTCTACTGGATCGCTCTCTACGTGCTTGCATTCGGGTCCATTGCCACCTACCGGTTCGTGGAGCCGGTGGTCTCGACCATCCGCCATCGCCTGCGGGTCGACCGGGTTGAGAGCGTCGCGCCCGGCGTGGTGTCGATCCACTTCTCCGGTCGTAACCTTCGCTCGCTCGAATCCGCCGGCGGCCAGTTTTTCGTTTGGCGGTTTTGGACCGGGCGCACCTGGTGGCATTCGCACCCCATCTCGCTTTCTTCCGTGCCGACCGGGACTACCGCCCGAATCACAGTGCGTGACCTCGGCACCGGTAGCAGTGCAATCAGTGCGGTTCGCCCGGGCACCCGGGTATCGTTCGAGGGTCCATACGGCATGTTTACGGATGCAGGCCGCACCGCCCCCAAACTCGCCATCGTCGTGGCTGGCATCGGGATCACTCCGGTGCGCGCGTTTCTCGAAGACTCCCGGGTGCAACCCGGGGAGACTACGATTCTGCTTCGAGCCTCGACCGGAGAGGAAACTTACCTCTGGGACGAAATCGCAGATCTCGCCCGCAAAAAGGGAGCCCGCGTGTACACGATGGTTGGCAAGCGTGCACTCACCGGACCGGGCTGGATGCCGCAGGCCGATTCTTCCCGTGGCGTCACACTGCGGAGTGTTTTCCCCGATTTAAAGGACTCTGACCTCTACATCTGCGGCCCGACCGCATGGCTCGACCTCGTGGAGATCGACGCGCGCCGAGCCGGAATCCCCGAGCATCAGCTCCACACAGAAAGGTTTGACTGGTGAGAACGCGCGCAACACTCAGCGGCATCTTCGCTTCCGTCGCCATCCTCGTCGTTGGCTGGCAGGCCGGCTCCGCCGCCATCACGGCGGTGCACTCGTCGTCTGGTACGACCGGTAGCAACAGCGCGGGCACTGCACGGGCTACCAGCCCCGCGCCGACACCCTCTGTATCTGCAGCGCCGGCGGCGCCAACCGCACCAGCAGCGCCCGCGGCACCTGCGGCGCCCGGTGGAACCTTCACTGGTAACAGCGTGAGTACCCAGTACGGAAGCGTGCAGGTGCAGGTCGTGGTGGCGAACGGCAAAATCACCGATGTGAAGGCCCTTCATCTCACCGACGACGGCGGCAGGTCGGTGCAGATCAGCAACAGCGCCGCCCCCATTCTCCGGTCGGAGGTGCTCAGCTCCCAGTCCGCCCGGGTGTCGACCGTGGGTGGCGCGA
>ENA-OFCD01000469-OFCD01000469.1-metagenomes-genome-assembly--contig:-NODE-469-length-25765-cov-3.369467_pt1 | contig 25765 bp, 19 predicted proteins | sample MGYA00153392_OFCD01 | MGnify analysis MGYA00153392
CAGCGTTTCCGCCAGTGACTATTTTTGCTGGGAAAGGAAATTTTACTTTCACATTTGTAATCGGCATGGCACTATAATTCGTTGCTTTTACAGTGAAATTAAAAGTGGAAAACTTCTGATAAATTGCAGGGTTCGATGAAATACTCAGTCTCAAAAAATCAGTAGGAATAAGGATGTTTGAGAGAATTTGGATACTATTAATAAGGATATTATCATTTTTATTTGATTCAACTATCTCATCATCAGCATCTATTTTAACGATTAAAAAATAATTGCCAACAGGAAAATCCAAAGGAATTTTTGTATCATTATTAATTATGCCATAACCACCTTCTTGCAAATAATCGGTTGAAGTATAATTAGGTTCAATTGTAGCAATGAGTTGGCTTAATAAATAATCAGACGAATCAATTATTTGGTCTTTTGAAATGTAGGCTCTGATTTTAAAAGAAATGGGTGTCGGTGGCAAGTTTGTACCTGTCAATGAACCATCAATTGGTCTTATATTTCCACCTTGAATAAGTATATCAGTTCCGGAAGCACCGAATGGAGTACCACTTAATACACTAAAACCAGTTAAACTCAAATTAATACCACCTTGAATATTAATGGTATAATCCTCAACTTCGCCCTTAGCAAAATAAGTTTCACACGCTGTGGCATAACCACCCACTTTCATTGATACGCGCATACGTGTTACGCCCGCCGAAGCACTCGCAGGAATTAAAACGGATTTTGTAAATGGGTTTTTGTTTGTATCGCCCAAAACCTGTTCGTCGTCTTCAAATATATTATTCTTGTTAAAATCAATCCAAACCCTGCAATAAGCGTTTGGCAAATCGCCCATCCAACTCAAACCTGGTGTAACATTCAAATTATAAGTCTGACCCTTAGTAACTGTGGTTGAAACATCCGTGTAATTGGAATAGCCAAAACTTTTAAAGTCTTTCGATTTTCCAGACGTATTGTTAATAGTATTGAATTGTACATTTGCAATCCAAAGTTCCCAAGGTGCCGCGCTCGTTGAAGTGCAATAGCTTGATGTTTGTGAAAAACTTAATTGAAATGTTAGAACAAGGAATAGAATAGTCGAAAGTAATACTCGGCAGGTGCGCGTTTTTTTCATGATGGTTTGTTAAAAAAGTTTAAATAAAAATTTTTTTTCTAAATAGCCTCAAAGTTTTATAAAAAATTTTGGAAAGTTGCTGTTTTATTTGAAAAATTAAAGTTAAGCATTTTTTAACCAACTACATTAATTCATAACCCATTTCAACGTAAATAACCCATTTATTTCTTTTCTCACAAAACAACTAATCTTTAAATAATGATGTGTCGCTTATTTTTACATACACTCTGATTTAAACGCACCGTTGAAAAATCGTTTAGGTCGGTTGTTGATTAAAAATTTAGGTTAGTTTTAATTTTTAAATGATATTACGCAGAGCGGTGCAGCGCACCTTGCGTAATATCATTTAAAATAAAAAAATTTATAATTGAAGTAAATCGTTTTTCTGCGATTATAAAAAAATATAACTGCGGTAGGAGGAAAGTTCAAATAAATTTTTAAATTTGGCTTCCAATTTCTATAAAAATAAATTAAACATGAAAAGACGCATTTTCCTTTCTAATACCAGCAAAGCAATTGGTGGTTTGGCTTTAATGAATACTTTACCAACTTCCGCTTTTTTAGGTAAGCATCATTTTTTAGGTGCGAACGATAAAATTCGCGTCGGCGTAATTGGTTGTAAAGGCATGGGTTGGAGCGATACAACTTCGTTCCTGAAAATACCACAAGTGCAAGTTGTTGCACTATGCGACGTGGATAGTAATGTTTTGCTTCAGCGCAACAATGATTTAGAAAAACTTACGGGTAAAAAAGCCACAACACACGGCGATTATAGAAAACTTTTAGACAATAAAGATATTGATGCTGTTATTATTGGTACGCCCGATCATTGGCACGCGCTGCCGATGATTCACGCTTGCGAAACGGGTAAAGATGTATATTGCGAAAAACCACTCGGCAGAACCATTGAAGAATGTAATGCAATGCTCGCTGCGGCGCAAAAATATAATCGCGTCGTGCAAGTTGGTCAGTGGCAGCGCAGTGATAAGCATTGGCAAGATGCCGTTGATTTTGTGCGCTCGGGTAAATTGGGTAAAATCAGAACTGTCAAAACTTGGGCGTATCAAGGTTGGATGAAGAATACGCCGACAAAACCCGATTCACCTGTTCCGGCAGGTGTTGATTACGATATGTGGCTCGGTCCGGCAACAAAACGTCCGTTCAATGAAAATCGGTTTCATTTTAATTTTCGCTGGTATTGGGATTATGCGGGTGGTTTAATGACCGATTGGGGCGTACATATAATAGATATGGCGTTGTATGGCATGAATGCAAAAGGTCCGAAATCAATTATGGCATCGGGTGGAAAGTTTGCTTACCCAGATAGCTCGATGGAAACACCCGACACGTTACAAGCGATTTATGAATTTGATGGTTACACCATGATTTGGGAACACGCCAACGGAATTGATGGCGGACCGTACGGCAGAAATCACGGGGTGGCTTTTATTGGCAACAATGGTACTTTGGTAGTGGATAGAGAAGGTTGGGAAGTTATTCCAGAAAAAACAGATGGTAAACCACGTATGGAAACCGTTTCGCTCATCAAAGGCGTTGGTGGTGGATTGGATAATCACACAAAAAATTTTGTTGCTTGTATGTCCTCACGCGCAAAACCGAACGCCGATATTACAATCGCGCACAATACCGCTTTAAATGCTTCGCTCGGCAATATTGCTTTCAGGGTGAATAGAAAGATTTTTTGGGATGCCAACACACAAAAAATTATAGGTGACAAAGAAGCTAATAATTTGACCAAAGCTAATTATCAGAATGGTTGGAAGTTGTAATGAAAATGAAGGCATGAAGGAATAAAAGAAGTTGTAATGAAAAGGAAGGAAGGAAGGAATACATCGTTAGATTCCTCCAAATGTAAGCCTAAATATTTTTTCATTCCTTCATTTTTCATTCCTTGATTACAACACCTAAAGTTTTTGCAATCAAACTTTCGACGGCAGCTTGAGGATTTTCACTAAATGTATCGCTCACGCGATTGGCTAAAACGACTGAAACAGAAATGGCTTTATGTCCCATTAAATGCGACAAACCATAGAGTGCCGAGGTTTCCATTTCTAAATTACTGAGATGTATGTTCGACCAACTGAATTTATTGAGTGCTTGCACCATGTTTTTTTCCATTAAATTCAATCGTAATTTTCTGCCTTGCGGTGCATAAAAACCTGGCGTTGTAACCGTATTTCCTTTTCGGAAACCAGCTTCAACAAACAAATCAACGCGTTTTTTGTCGGCGCGAAAAACGTACGGCATCACAAAAAATTCTTCGTTTCGACGTTCAAAAAATTCGACTAATTCTTCAGCTAAGAGTAGTTCTTCTGGATGTGGCGCGTAATCGTAATAGTGCATCACATTATCGAAACCAATGGCGCGCTCGGCAACCAAAAAGCTATCGAGTGGAATTTCGGCGCGTATTGCACCCGTTGTGCCGATGCGAATAAACGTGAGTGGCGTAATTGTTTTTTGTGCAACTTTGTTCGCAACATCCCAATTAAAAAGCGCATCAATTTCTGTCAACACAATTTCAATATTATCTGTGCCAATACCCGTAGAAATAACGGTAATTGGCATATCGTTTTCGAGCGTACCAGTGCAAGTTACAAATTCGCGGTTGCTGACAGTGTGCTGTACACTTTTAAAATATTTGGCAACACTTTTAACGCGTTCTGGATCGCCCACCGTAATTATGGTTGGTGCAATGTGTTCTTTCAGCAAGTGTAAATGATACGCGCTACCATCTGCGTTTTGAATAAAATTTGTTGTCATTGAAAATCCTTAACTAAAAAAATAAGTTGTAAAGTTAACGCGATTCGATAATTTAGACAAAGAGATAATTAAATTCTATCCCATGAGCGATAGAAAAGGTTTCTATCGCTCATAATTGGTTTATATTTGAACGATAAAAAAAATTCTAAACTTTTCCTTGTTACTTATTCCCTTTTCCTCAATTAACTTCTTTTTCGTATCGCACGCGCTCTATAACAGCGTTGCCAAAAATACTTAAACCTGCACTGAAAATAACCAGCGACACTGTGCCGTACATCACCCATAAAAGTAAGGGCGCGTCGTTGTGTTTTTGGTCACTCGATTCTAAAGCGCAGCACAAACCAGCACAAATTAAAAGTAATCCGAAGGGTGCTTGGAAGCGCCATTTTTTGTAGTGCTTGTTTGTTTTATCTACTTTGACTTCAACTTTTTTTATCATCTTTTAAAGTTTTTAAAATTTGTTCCAAATCGGAAGGTGTATCAACGCTCAAATTATTGAATTTTGTTTCTGTTACGCCGATTGTATAACCTGCTTCAAGCCAGCGCAATTGTTCTAATTTTTCTGTTCGCTCCAAATACGATTCTGTTAAGCGACTCAAATTTAAGAGAACTTCTGCTTTGTAAGCATATAAACCGATATGTTTTAAAAAATATTGTTCTGCCAACTTCTCACGGCAGTACGGAATGGCTGCGCGACTAAAATACAAGGCTTTATTATTTGTGTCGCAAACTACTTTTACTGTGTTTGGGTTCGCTGCCGTTTCTAAATCTGTAAAACGATACGTTTGTGTAGCAATGTCATAATTTTTTTCGATGAGAAAATGCGCCAAACTATCAATCTGTTCGGGTGCAATCAAAGGTTCATCTCCTTGAATATTTACAACGTGCGTGAAAAGTTTTTTCTCTTTCGGATAATTGCCGCGCACAGGTTTTGGGTTTGTCGCGTCAAAAAACGTATCGAGTTGAAGTTGAGTTAAAACTTCTGCACATCTATCTGTACCAGTTAAAAGTTCTGCGCTTGTCATCATCACTTTGCCGCCAAAACTTTCGACGTGATCAAAAATGCGTGCATCGTCCGTAGCAACTACAAGCATATCGAGTATAGTACATTTTTTGGCTTGGGTGTACACGCGTTGTATCATACTCATGCCGTCAATCTCAACCAAAGGTTTTCCAGGAAATCGCGTTGAAGCATATCGTGCAGGAATTATTCCTAAAACTTTCATTTAAATAAAATTAATCTTACTTTTGTACACGTTTTGAACCACTTTGATAAAGTTTCGATACTATGCACACTATAAATATTTTTCCTCGACCAAAATTCGCCGTATTTTTATTTTTTTTTACGCTGGTTTTGAGTCCGCAATGTACATCAGCCACTGTGATTGCCGATAGCATACCCGCGTATTTGACGTATAAAGATACCGTTTTTATAAGTTTAGACGCTAAAACAAACGAAAAAATTTACGAACACACCATTCAAGAAGGGCAAACGCTCTATTCTTTAGCGCGCCATTTTGGTTTAAACGAAGAAGAATTATATCCATACAATCCGAATTTAAAATCGAATGCTATCGGTAATGGCAAAAAAATTCGCATTCCGATACCGAATGTAGCGATAAAAAGATTTAAAACAGCCAATTTTAAACGCTGGCAATACGCGCCCATTATGTTTCGGGTCAAACAAGGCGATAATATTTTTAAAATTGCTAAAACGCTTTTTCACATGCCCGTTGATAGCGTCGTGAAATGGAATAAATTAAAATCGCCCGTCATTACGCCGAATCAATTATTACACGTCGGTTGGATAAGCATCAACGGTGTTCCTGATTCGTTGCGTGCACTGCGTAAAACTAAAATTAATGCGCACGAGATAGCATTGAAGACAAAATTTGAAGCAAAAAAAACGACAACAACCCAACGGGGTGCCGCATTCTGGCAAGTTAAAGGTAATCCGAATACTGATTTATATTGCTTACACCGCACAGCACCGAACGGTAGCATCGTAGAAGTGACGAACATGATGAATAAAAAAGCGGTGATAGCACGCGTTATTGGAAAAATTCCCGATAATTATTTCGGTAAAGATATTATAATTATTGTTGCGCCTTCAGTGGCAAAACTTTTGGGTGCGCGCGATGCGCGATTTTTTGTAAATGTGAAAATATAAAAAATTATTCGGTGTGGGCACAACTTTTAGATTTTTCAGCCATAAATTATCTATGACATTAGAACGGGGTAAAAAAAATTTATTTTTTGGATTGATGACACTTTTGGTAACCGCGTGCTCACCTTCTGAAAAAAAACCAGAATACAATTACACGCGCACAGGTGATAAGACGACAGACTCACTTTCCGAACTTATTTTTAAAAATCCCGAAGTTGCCGATAATTACTATCAACGCGCTAATCGCTTATATAATTTAGGCGATAAAAACAAATTCGACATCGCGATTAAAGATATGGCTTTCGCGCTGCAACGCGACTCAAACAATATTAAATACCATTACTTACTCTCCGATTTATATCTCAACTACGCACAGTCGCGCCTCGCGGTTGAAACTTTAGAGCGCGCTACCAGCATCGCACCAGATAGTTTAGACATTCAGTTTAAATTAGCGCGCACGTATTATAGTTTGAAAATGTATCCTGCTGCGCTGAGTGCATTAGATAAAATTTTTAGAACCGATAGACAAAACGCAAAAGCATATTTCATGGCTGGCATGGTTGCAAAAGAAACTGGCGATACCGTTCGCGCATTCAAAGCCTTCCAAAAATCGGCGGATATTGACGGCAGCAACAGCGATGTGTTTATTGAATTAGGGAATTTATATTCGGCAAAACATTCGCCGTTGGCAAAAAAGTATTTCAATAATGCGCTGCTCATAAATCCGAAAAGTATTGAAACTCGAATGGCGTTGGCATACGATGCGCAAAATAATAATAATTTAGACGAAGCAATAAAAATGTATGAAGACATCGTTGCCGAAAATCCAAACTACACCGATGCTTATTTCAATATCGGCGTTTTACAATTCGAGCAAAAAAAATACACAGAATCGCTCCAAAATTTAGAAACGGTGCTGAATCAAAAACCATCCTACTACAAAGCGTATTATTATCGCGGCGCGATTAAAGAAATTTCCAAAGATTATCCATCTGCTCTCGCCGATTTTAAACGTGCTTTAGAGTTTAACTCGTCTTATGAAAAAGCTATTGATGGCGTACAACGGCTTGGGAATTGAAACCATTTACAATTTAAACATTTCCGCATAACTCAATCCGCCACTCGTGCTATGCAACGGTTTAGAAACAAATTGCGCTAAGAATTGACCTTCATAACTCAATGCGCGCTGATGATGATCGTTCACACTATTAGTGAATGTGAATCGGTGATTGAGTTCTATTTTTTTATTAAACGTTACGACGCTACTTGTTCCAAAAATGCGCCCCAAAAAGTTTTTGCTTTCCGAAAAATTGGGTAAACCCATATAATCGGGACGATGCACCAATGATATGAGCGGGATGTGCGCATCGTAACTGAACAGCCAGTTATCCTTGAGATTATTTTGAAAAATGCCAAACGCAGAAATGGCAAACGAAGAATTATAACCATATAAATTATTGCTCGGCAAATTATATTGTCGCGCGCTAAAAACATAACTCACATCAAAACCTAAATAAGTATTCGCTTCTCCCGCTTTGTAAGTGTCTAAAATATAAGCGTGTCGCGTTCGGATTGCGAAATGAGAACTGCTGGCGTTTGAAATAACTTTATTCGTGACAGGTTTTACGCGCGGCGCAAGATCGCCAAAACCAAGTTCAACCGCAATTTCGCCGTATTCGTTTGTGCGGCGCGTTACAAAACCTGCGCGCAATATGGGTTCTATACCGCGATAAATGAGTGGCGAATGACACTCGTCGCGTACAGCGAGTATGGGTAATTTAATGCCAATAAAAAAATAGCGATTGCCGTCATTAAAAGTTTCTTGCGCCGCGACTTTGAAACTTAAAACTGCAATAAAAAGGATTAAGTAAAGAAATTTCATAAAAGAGCGAACAAACCTGCAAGGTTTTTTTAGTGTATTAATTACAAAACTTAAATCAATTTTTTAATCCTATCCATCTCGCGTTTGTTTTCGCGCGCTTTAATGCTTTCGCGCTTGTCGTAAAGTTTTTTACCTTCAGCTAAACAAACCTCAAGTTTTGCAAAACCGCGTTCCGAAAAAAAGATGCGATATGGCACAACCGTCAATCCTTTCTCAGTCAGTTTGCGCTCTAAAACTTTGAGTTCTTGTCCGCGCAATAATATTTTTCGTACGCGACGTGCATCGTGATTGTAAATATTACCGTTGCTGTATTCCGAAATAAACATATTTTTCACAAACATTTCGCCCTTCTGCATATAACAAAAAGCATCGTTCATGTTTGCCATGCCTTCGCGCAGTGCCTTCACTTCTGTGCCACTGAGCATCATTCCAGCCGTATATTTTTTTATAAATGAATATTCATGCTCCGCTTTCCGATTCACAATTTGCGCACTCTTGAACCGTTTTGATTTATCTGTAGCCATAAGTTTGCAAATTTAACACGTTTTGTAAACTTTTGATAAGAAATATTACATTCAGACGCGAGAATTAAAAACGGAATTTGCCTAAACAAACTTTTATGCGGCGTATTCGTAAATAATTTAGTTTTGGCTTTGCTTACGCGCGCAGTTTTAAACTACTTTTGCAAAATTTTTAAAAAAATAGATAGCATTTAGCGCAAGGTAAGCGCAAAAAAATAGAAAGATTATGATTTTTAGACACGAAATTCACGCACTTTTAAACGATGCAACGCTCATCTCAAAAAAAGTTACCGTTATGGGTTGGGTGCGCAACTTTAGAAATAATCAGTTTGTTGCGCTTAACGATGGCTCAACGCTCAATACTTTGCAAATTGTTTTACCGATTGATGCTTTTTCAGATGAACTTCTTAAAAAAGTTACTGTTGGTTCTGCTTGGAAGTTTGAAGGAACGCTCACGACATCAACAGGCGCAGGACAAAAAGTGGAAGTAATTGCCGAGACGATCGAACTTTTGGGCGCGAGCGATGCGTCTCAATATCCGTTGCAACCCAAAAAACACAGTTTAGAATTTTTGCGCGAAATCGGACATTTGCGTATGCGTACAAATACTTTTAGCGCGGTGTTCAGAGTGCGTCACGCGGTAACGTTTGCGCTCCATCAATTTTTTAATTCCGAAGGCTTTTTTAATATTCACACACCCATCATCACGGCGAGCGATGCTGAAGGCGCTGGCGAAATGTTTCACGTTACCAATTTTGATTTAAACGCACCACCGCGCAGTGAAGATGGTTCGATTGATTATAAAAAAGATTTTTTCGGTCGCGCAACCAATTTAACCGTTTCAGGTCAGCTCGAAGGCGAACTTTCAGCTTTGGCACTCGGTAAAATTTATACTTTTGGTCCGACATTTAGAGCCGAAAACTCTAACACATCACGACATCTTGCAGAATTTTGGATGATTGAACCCGAAGTCGCGTTCGCCGATTTAGAAAATAATATGGATTTAGCGGAGCGCATGTTGAAATATGTGATTGAGTATTGCTTAAAACATTGCGCTGAAGATTTGACTTTTTTGGAAGATAGACTCGATAAAGAAGAGCAAACCAAACCGACAGCCGAGCGTTCGGATATGAAACTGCTCGAAAAATTAAAATTCGTTTCTGAAAATCCGTTTCAAAAACTGACATATACCGAAGCTGTTGAAATTTTAATGAACTCTGTGCATTTCAAAAAAGGTAAATTTAAATATCCTGTTTCGTGGGGAACAGATTTGCAAAGCGAACACGAGCGTTATTTGGTGGAAAAACATTTTAAAAAACCTGTGATTCTCATAAACTATCCACGCGAAATTAAGGCGTTTTATATGCGCCAAAACGATGACGGCAAAACAGTTGCAGCTATGGATATTTTATTTCCAGGCATAGGTGAAATTGTCGGTGGTTCGCAGCGCGAAGAGCGTCTTGAAAATTTATTGGCGCGCATGGCAGAAGTAGGTATTCCAGAACACGAACTCTGGTGGTTTTTAGAAACGCGTAAGTTTGGTTCTGTACCGCACGCAGGTTTTGGTTTAGGTTTAGAGCGACTGATTCTTTTTGTAACAGGTATGACAAACATTCGCGACGTTTCAGCTTTTCCGCGTTTTCCAGGAAGTTCTGAATTTTAGTTAAGCGATGTACTTTGTGCATTATTCGCCAAAATCGAATTTTTTCCGCGTTTTGGCGAATAATAGCAGAATACATAAAACTTAAGGAGATTATTAAATTTCTCGTAATTCGTAATTGATAATTTGTAATTGATTATATTTGCGGAAAAACATCCGATGACGATACAGTTTTGCGGTGCAGATAAAGAAGTTACGGGCAGTTGTCATAAAATAACGCTCGAAGACGGCTATACTATTCTACTAGATTGTGGATTATACCAAGGTTACGATAAAGGTTTTGCGGATTTTAACGAGACGTGGTTATTTGAACCTGCGCACATTGATTGCGTTTTGCTCTCACACGCGCACATTGATCATTGCGGACGTTTGCCTAAACTTATTAAAGATGGTTTTAACGGCATGATTTATTGCACGCACGCTACACGCGAATTGGCAACAATTTTACTATTCGATAGTGCTGGCATTCAAGAGCGCGATGCCGCTTACGATAATAAGCGCGCACAAAAAAATGGTAAAAATACGATTTCGGTACCGCTTTATAATGTCGAGCACGTCCGCGAAACATTGAAACATATCACAGGTTACAGTTACGAAAACTGGATTCGCATCCGTCCCAGTGTTGAATTTATGTTTCGCGATGTCGGTCATATACTCGGTTCAGCGAGTATAACGTTGCGCATAACAGAAAACGGGAAAACAACGACATTAGGTTTTACAGGCGATATTGGCAGACCGAACCGACCTATACTCAGCGATCCGTTACCAATGCCACAACTCGATTATCTAATTTGCGAATCTACATATGGCAGTACTATTCATCCGCAAACGCACGAAGAAATTTCACAACTTATTGAAGTCATAACCGATACGTGCATTAATAGAAAAGGTAAAGTTATTGTTCCTGCTTTCAGCGTTGGTAGAACGCAAGAGGTTTTGTATTTGCTCGACCAATTGGTGGAAGAAAAACGCTTACCCGCCGTTCCCGTGTATGTTGATAGTCCCTTGGCGATGGAAGCAACGGATATTTTTTTAAAACATCCCGAATGTTTCGATACTTCGCTCCACGATTTTATGCTCAAAGATCCAGATCCGTTTGGGTTTAAAAATCTAACTTACATTCGCGCAGTTGAAGATTCTAAAAAATTAAATGCCAGTTCAGAACCTTGCATTATCATTTCTGCGAGCGGCATGGCAAATGCCGGTCGCGTACGTCATCACATTGCCAACAATGTTGAGTTTAGTAAAAATACGATTTTAATTGTGGGTTATGCTGCGCCAGAAACACCCGCTGGTCAGTTGCGCGAAGGAAAACCATACGTCGAGTTTTTCAATCGTAGATTTAAGGTGAACGCAAAGGTAGTAGTTATGGAGTCTTTTTCTGCACACGCCGATTATAAAGAGATGCTTGCTTTTTTAGACAATCAGAAAATATCGGTGCGCAAAATGTGGTTAGTGCATGGCGAATTTGAAGTACAAGAAAAATGGAGACAACATTTACTCGACGCTGGATTTATAGACGTGGCAATACCCACTTTAAACGAAGTGGTCGATTTTAAAACAATGGCAGTTCAATAAATCCATTTTTTCAAATTATCCATATAGCCGCGACTAACACGCGCAACATCGCCGTTTTGCATAATAGCATCGTAGCTGCTGATATTTTTTTGAACTTCTTTAATGAATTTGAGATGAATAATTGAAGAACGATGTACACGCACAAAACTATTGGGATTGAGTTTTAATTCCAAAGTGCTGATACCGTAGTTGCTCAAATAGTTACCATTTAACGTAACGAGGCGTGAATAATCGCCATCAGCTTCGATCCAAATAATATCTAACACAGCAATGTTAATGAGCTTTTGACCAATTTGAACCAAAATCCGTTCAGGATAATTTGTTGAATTCATCATCAAACTTTCTGCCAAAGGCTGAACCGGATTGGGTTGTTCGTCACTCCGAATGCGTTGAATCGCCTGTTTAAATCGAGCGCGCGTGTACGGTTTGAGCAAATAATCAACCGCATGCACTTCAAACGCTTTTAACGCATATTGGTCGTAAGCAGTTGAAAAAATGATTTGCGGAATTTCTTCTAAATGTGATAAAACTTCAAAACCCGAAAGTCCAGGCATTTGAATATCCAAAAAAATTAAATCAGGTTTAAATTCATTGATAACTTTTATAGCATCTACACCATTATTCGCTTCTCCAACAACAATTAGCGATGGATATTCGGATAAATACTGCTTAATAAGCGTTCGTCCTGCGGCTTCATCGTCAATCACAATAATTTTTTTCATCCTTTTTGTATGCTTTTAATAGTGAAATGAATTTTTAATCCTTTAGGATGATTATCCTCGAAGCGCAGCGTAGAGCCGTATAGTTTTTCTAGACGCAATTGTGTGTTCTGAAGACCAATACCTTCAGCTTTTAGAAGTAATGATTTATCCTTTATGCCAACACCTGTATCCGAAATATCAAAATGGATTAAATCTTCCGTTTTTGTAATTTTTATCGAAACTTCGCCGCCTTCAATGAGCGAGGCTAAACCGTGTTTCAAACTATTTTCTACTAAAGGTTGAAGCATCATTGAAGGCACTTTTTCTTCCAGCACGGCAGTATCGATGACCATCTTAACTTTTAAGCGTTCGCCGAAACGCGCTTTCTCTAAATCTAAATACTTGTGAATGAATTCAATTTCATCTTTCAGAGGCACTAATTCGGTGCGTGAGGCTTTAAGTTGATAGCGAAATAAATCCGATAAATCGGCAATGAGTTCTCGTGTGCGCTCTTGTTCAGGTGGTACAGATGCACTGATTGTATTGAAAATATTGTACAAAAAATGCGGATTCAGTTGCGCTTTAATAGCAGAAAGCTCATTTTGCAGCGATACTTGACGCAATTTAAATTCAATGTCTTTTTGTTTTTGTAGTTGATAGTAATATTCAAAAGAATGAAAAAAACTAAATTGGATGATATAAATCAAGGCAGTGATGTAAATATCCCAAACTTGCGCCGAACCTTTTAGATGTCTCAAACCCAAAGATTCTAATGTAAAATAGAATAATTTTTGCCATAGAAATACGAACACAACCATAGTTACAATATGCAAAGCTATTTTCAAAACGAGTTGTCCAGGCTTCATCCATCGAAAATATAAATAGCAGAGCGGAATTGTCAGAAGGAATTTATACAAGTAGTCGATTGCATGGCTTGGAATGTATTTCCAAATTATATTACTCAAAGGTGTTTTTACGAAACTCGTTTCACTTATCGATATTGTAGTAATGTAGGTAAGATAAAGCGCTATATATGAAATAAGGACAACTGCCAACCAACTCCTTTTAACACCACCAATAATATTTTTTTGCCAAAATGCCGACGCCATAAAAATATATTTTAAGCAGCTAAGGTATGGAATTTACTATTATCTTTTAGCAACTAATCGCTGAACGGTAAAATAGACTGCCGAATGGATTATTTGCAGTTCATCGGGCTATTTGTTCACTCGTCGGAAACTATTTTTTTACCCCGCTGTCGCACCGCACTTTTGTATCATCAATTAATCAAGTCTCAGTGAGTTATTTTTTACTCAGAATTTTATTAATTCAATTAAAAATTATAAAGATGAAAAAAGTATTAGCTTTTATGGTGTTCGCAACGACGATTTGTTCTATTTGGTCTCAAACAGTTTCGATCTCAGGTTTAATAAAAAATGAAAGTAACGAAGGTGTTGCTTTTGCTGCCGTTGGTTTATTTAATGCGAAAGATTCTACACTCGCTAAATCCGATGTTGCTGATGCAAACGGTGGCTTTAAATTATCTGCCGTCCAGACGGGACAATTTTATATCGGCATCAACAGCGTAGGTTTTAAAAATTATTCATCTAAAGTACTTGAAGTGAATAAAAACTTGGATTTGCCAGCCATTATTCTCAACACAAGTGCCACTGTACTTAAAGAAGTTGTTGTCAGTGGTCAGAAACCAATGATTGAAGTTTTAGCTGATAAAACAGTTTTCAATGTTCAAAATACTTTAAGTGCAACGGGTACAACAGGTTTTGAATTACTTCGCAAAGCACCTGGCGTTATTATTGACAACGGCGACAACTTAATTTTAGAAGGCAAAACGGGCGTTTTGATTTATATTGACGGGAAACCGTCGGTATTATCGGGTCAAGATTTGACAGATTTTCTGAAAACATTACAAGCATCGGATATTGAAGCGATTGAAATTATAACGCATCCTTCTTCAAAATACGATGCAGCAGGCAATGCCGGGATTATCAATATTAGTCTCAAAAAAGATAAAAGATTTGGAACAAATGGTACAATAGGTCTCGGTGCGAGTTATGGCATTTATGGCAGGGCTAACGGTTCGTTTTCGCTCAATCATCGGAACAAAAAGACAAATTTTTTTGCGAATTACAGTAACCGCGTAGGGCAAACGCAAAGTTTTATGGATTTAAATCGCCAACAAGCGAACATTATGTACGATCAAAAAACGCTTACCATCAACTATGCCTTATCTAATAATGTAAAAGCTGGTTTAGATGTTTTCATCAATAATAAAAGCACGCTTGGCATTATTTTGAACGGTAATTTTAACAACGGACTCTCGACAAATAATAGCCGCACACCCATCACAAATCTGGGAAATACAACACCCAATCAAGTGTTAGTGGCGCAAAGTATTTCAGATTACGACAATAAAAACGTGTATTTAAACACCAACTATCGCTTTGCTGATACGCTTGGTCATGTTCTGAATATGGATGCTGATTACGGTGTTTATGATAGCAAAAGACTCAATAACCAACCCAATGCGTATTATGATGGTACAGAAACGACTAAATTATTTGAACGCAATTATCAAATGAATACGCCGACTACTATACAAATTGCAACTTTCAAAACAGATTATGAGCAACGTTTTTTTAAAGGCACTTTAGGTGTTGGTTTAAAATTAAGTTACGTAAAAACCAATAATACTTTCGATTTTTTTGATTTTTTAAACAGCGAAAAAACACGCAATTCAGAACGTAGCAATCAGTTTTTATACACAGAAAATATTAATGCTGCATATCTTAATTACAATCGGGCGTGGGGAAAATTTAGTTTTCAAGGCGGATTACGCGTAGAACACACTGTGTCGGAGGGAAATTTAACGAGTACGCAAACGAATGCTGACAATAATGTGAAACGCAATTACGTCAATTTATTTCCAAGTGGCGGACTGACTTACACAGCAAACCCAGATAATTCGTTGGCGTTAACATACAGTCAGCGCATTGAAAGACCGAACTACAAATCTTTAAATCCGTTTGAATGGAAAACAGACGAGCTTTCTTATACTAAAGGCAATGCGTTTCTGAATCCACAATACACAACCGATATTAAACTTTCGCATACCTATAAATATGCGTTAACAACTTCTATCAGTTTCAGTTATATCCGCGATTTTTTTGCACAAATAACAGACACAATCGAAGGCTCGCGCAATTTTTTGATGGAGCGCAACATTGCAAATCAAAAAGTGTTAAACATCGGCATTTCTTATCCTTTTCAAGTCGCAAAATGGTGGAATGTATTCTTGAGTGTAGATGCCTATCAATCGCGTTTTGAAGCAACGAATGAAAAATACGTACCGATTACACGCACAACTGCCAGCTTTTATGGGCAAAATACTTTTTCGTTGCCCAAAAAAGTAAAAATGGAAATTTCAGGATGGTTTAGTACGCCTTCTGTTTGGGGCGGAACGTACTTAGCAAAAAGTTTAGGCTCATTAGATATTGCATTTCAGAAAAAGATTTTTAATGAAAAAGTATCAGCGCGTTTAGCTTTCAGCGATGTATTATTTACTTCCTTTTGGCGCGGCAATATGCAATATGGCGATTTAAAAATTCAAGGAAAAGGTGGTTGGGAAAGCCGTCAGATAAAAGTAAATTTTAGTTATAATTTTGGAAACAATGACGTTAAAAATGCGCGTAATCGCAAAACAGGACTTGAAGACGAAAGTAAAAGAATTAACTAAATGTGAATGGACTGTGTTGAAAGAGGATCAATTAAACTAAGCCTCTCTCAACACAGTCCTCCATATTTAAGCATCAGACCAAACTTTATACCATCGCAAACAATCAAATATTACACTTAACCGAATAAAAATTAATCCAGTCTCTTCTAAAATCTTAAAAATCATTTGAGATCATTTAAGAAAATAACCTAAGAAGATTGTTTCGGCACAGTTTTTATGAAATACAACTATAAGTTGTATTTAAAACCAAAACTTTAACCGAAATAATGAACCATTTTTTACCAGAGTACATCCAAAAAGTTTTTAAAAAAAATTTAGAACAAGGAAAATTCCAAGGTATTACGTTTTTTATAGACATCGCCGGTTTTACCAATTTAACCGAAAACTTGATGCAACATGGAAAAGAAGGCTCCGAGTTGTTGCACACCTACCTCGAAAAAATATTTTCACCTATTGTAAAAAAAGCAACTGAAAAAGGCGGTATTATTCCTTACTATGCTGGCGATGCTTTTTTTGTCATTTTTGAAAAAATTACTGAAAATGATTTCGAAGAACTTTGTCAATTCGTTGCGAACGAGGCTGCAAAAAATAAAAATTTTACTTCCAAATTTGGTGCATATTCTATCAGCTTCAAGGCGGGAGTTTCAGCAGGAAATATAGATTGGGGAATTGTAGGGAAAGATAATAAAAGTTTTTATTTTAAAGGTGAAGCTACAGAGCGCGCTATTGCTACATGGCAAAAAGCAGAAGTAAATACACTTCTAAAAGATACTAAAGCGTGTAAGGCATATTTTAAGAAAAAAATTAGCCCTGAGCAATTAGCTTTGAGCCATGAGTTTTCAAGCGAGAGCAACTCACAACTCACAGCTTACAGCTCACAGCTATTTTTTCCCGTTTTTAAAAATATACCTGAACCACAACCAGAATTTCAATACGTGGCGACGCTGTTTATTTCTTTTAAAAATATTGAAACTCACAACACGCTCAATGCTTTTTCTATTTTGGTTACTGATGCTGCGATGCTCTACGGTGGTTATTTAAAGGAAATAGATTTCAGTGACAAAGGCGGATTAATGCTCATTTATTTTGGAGCACCCATTGCATACGAAAACTCGGCAGTGCGCGGAGCCGAATGCGCATTACACCTTTCTGAATTGTTTGAACAAAACGCTTTTTTAAATTATTCAATGGGTTTAAGTTTTGGTAAAGTTTTCGCAGGTTATCTCGGAAGCGAACCGCGTTTACAATATGGAATGCTCGGTAGTCGCGTAAATTTAGCTGCACGATTAGCACTTCATGCACCGTCCAGAAAAATTTTAGTAGATGAAAATATCGGTCAACTTGCCGATTTTGAATCAATATTCAACGAATCATACACTTTTAAGGGATTTAAACAAAAACAATCAACTTGGGTTTTGCAAAGTAAGAAGAGTGAAAAACCGCTTTTATTTTTACAAGAATTAGTAGGTCGCGAACCTGAACTCAATCGCTTTTTGCATTTTATTGATCAGAATGTATTATCCCCCAAAACGAATTGTATATCTGTTTGGGGGGAATCGGGAATTGGTAAAAGTCATTTTGTGTATGAGGTAAAGCAGCGTTTAATGCAACAGCACGACGTAAATTGGATTACTTGTCCAAGCGACCAAATTTTGCGAAAGCCTTATAATCCGTTCGTTTATTACTTAAAAAATTATTTTCGTCAAAGCTCCTCCCAAACGACAAATAGCAACCAAAAAACTTTTGAATCGCTATTTCAAGAAGTGGTACGCTTAGCGCTTTATCAACGCAACCCACACATTACAGAACTCATCAGAACCGAAAGTTTTTTAGCGGCACTCATGGGTATCCATCAAAAAAATAGTCTTTGGGAAAAATTAGATGCCAAAGGGCGTTACGACAATACGCTTGTAGCATTGGTTTCTTTTTTTTCTGTCATCAATGCTTCTAAACCCACCGTTATTGAGTTGGAAGACGTGCATTGGATAGACGAAGAATCCGTTTCATTTATAAATTTGCTCACAAAAAGTGTGAGTAACGCACCGCTGTTTATCCTTTTTGTGAGCCGCTACACGGACGAAGGAACAAAAGCTTTGAGCTATGAGCCATTAGCTCTGAGCCGCGAGTTACGAAATGAAAGCAGCTCACCGCTCAGATCTAAAAGTTCAGAGCTTACTATTGATTTAAATGCCCTCAATCAGTTGGTTCTGAATCAATTCACTGTTAACCGATTGCACGCAGACATTGCGCCCTCGCTACAAAATTTTTTAATTCGCACCACGCAAGGCAACCCTTTTTACGCCGATCAAGTTATTGCCTATTTACGTGAAAACGATTTACTCCTTTCATCCGACCAAGGCATGGTGCTTTCAGTTGAACACGTTCCGCTTTCGGAATCTCTGCAAAGCGTTTTGATGGCGCGAATTGATAAACTCTCTAAATATCTTCGTGAGACGATTAAAATTGCTGCCGTAATAGGTCGCGAATTTGAGGTGCCGATTTTAAGTGCCGTCATGTCCAACACTGGTATTTTTGATGAAAGTATAGAAGCTGGTTTGTCGCAAACTGTAAAGAAATATGTTCTCGAAGCTGAGCGCGTTCAAATTTGGCGCGCCATGTCCGAACTGCGTTATATTTTCAGACACACGCTTTTGCGCGAAGCAGTGTACGAAATGCAATTGGTTTCGCAACTTCAAATGCTGCATCGGCATATTGCAGATTCGATTGAAAAAATTTATGCGAGTTCTCTTTCAGAAAGATTTATAGATTTAGCTTTTCATTACGAGCGCGCAAGCGATACCGTTAAATCACATTTTTACTTAAAAAAAGCAGCTGCATTCGCTTCCGAAAATTATCAAAATCAAACAGCACTCGATTTATACGACCGTATTTTAAAATTAGAACTTTCTAAAACTCAAACTATAAAAACACTTTTGCACAAAGGGGAAGTGCTACGACTTGTAGGTAGTTGGTTTGAAGCCGAAAATTGTTTTATCCAAGCTTTAGCGCTTTCGCAAAAAAATGATTTTGAAGTTTTACAATCGCGCGCCCACAATTTAATCGGTGCGCTTTATTTACTGATGGGGGATTATAATCGCGCTTCCGAAAGTTTGATTATTGCTTCTGCCACTTTTGAAAAAAATAACGATACGCAGGGCATTGTCAAAAACTATGGCTTTCTCGGAAGTTTGCATTTTAGACAAGGTAATTACCTTCAAGCAGAAACTTATTATTTACGCTGCCAACGCATTAATGAGGTAGAGAAATGGAAAAATTCACCACAAAATATAGCTAATTTAGGTTTAACATACATGAATCTGGGATTATACAAAAAAGGAATTGATTGCATTAGCACCGAACTGTTCCGCCTAGAAACAGCAAAAGACAAAGTCGGAATTGGCATTTTGTATGTCAACTTGGGCATCATTTGGGTTGAAAAAGATAATATTTCTGCTGCCTTACCGTGTTTTGAAAAAGGCTTGATTGTTGGCGAACAAACGGGTGATAAGCTGCTGTGCTCCATCGCGCTTGGTTGCATCGGCAATATTTGGCGCATTCGTGGCGAATTCTCAAAGTCGGAAGCATACTTATTGCGCGATTTAGAAATTTGCGAATCGCTGGGCGACTTACAAGGTCTTGCGATTGTGAATGAATTAATTGCACGTTTGCACATTACAAAAGGCGAGTTTTTAAAAGCTATTAGTGCTTTAAACGATAGCTTAGCCTTAGCACAAAAAATTAATTATCAGAAAGGCATTGCTAAAGCACTACTCGGTTTAGGAGAAGCACATTCAATGCTGAATCAATATGAAAGTGCACTTGATTTGCTGTTTACTGCTCTACCCTTTGCGCAAAAAATGAGTAATCAACTCATTACTGGTCAAATTCTGTTAGAAAAAGGATTTATTTATCTAAAGCAAAATAACTACGAAGCTGTAAATACTATCATTGGCGAAGTAGAAGAGATTGAAAAACAATTAGGCAACCGCAGTTTTAGTCAGCAGTTGATAGCGCTTGCCAAAAAATGCGCCGAGTTTGTAGCGTGAAATTAAACACTATTAGACTTGAAGGAGAATTTGATTCTTAACTTAAATTATCAGTTATAAACGAGTTCCAAATTTTTATAGTTTTTTTAATACAAATAACCCCAGCATTTATGCTGGTGTAGAACCATGATAAATGATAGGCTTTAGCCATGAAACAAATCAAAAAATTTATGCCTAAAGGCTAAAACGTATTATTCTAAACCCCAGCATAAATGCTGGGGTTATAGTTTTTCTTTTTTAAAGCCTTAACTCACCTTCATGTTTTTAAATTTTTTTCGATGCCTAACTCGTAACTTTTCCACCGTTTTAAAATTTAGAACGGATAAAATCGTCACAATTGTAACATCCTTTAAAAATTTATAACTCATGAGAATGATCATACCGCTCTTATTGTGGTTCAATAGTCTCAATGCACAAGTATTAACAACTGAAGATTGCGCCACATGGAAACTGAAATACACTTCAGGGAGTTACAAAATGTACATGCGCGAGTGCGCTAACTCGCCGATAAAAGAAGTTAAAATTATTGATTTATTTTCTGCTGATTTGAACCATTTAGCTAAAGTCGTTAGTGCCGTTGAAACGACTAAAAAAATCACACCGACTTGCGCCGAAGCGCGGTTGATAAAACCCATTGACGAAAATAATTCATTTCAATATTTCCGATATAGTATGCCGATGGGTATTAAAGATCGTGATTTGGTTTGTAAGGTTACGACATCACTTACCGATTCTTGCTATACATTTATTTCAGAAACGGTTGACAAAACGGATTTGGTTTCTTTACGAACCGACGCTATTCGAATTAAAAATGCCCACACTTCTATCATTTTCAAAAAAAATTCTTTTGGGTTGATTGAAATGGAATACGTTGCTTTTGCAAACCCAAATGGAAGTATTCCTGCGTGGATTATTAACTTGATTGCACGCAAACAAGTGCATTCGAGCATCGTTAAGTTAAAAAAAATGATTCAAGAATAAAAAATTACGCTTTCACCTAAACTTGTTGAGTAGCAATACAGACTTATCAGTTTCAAAAAAAAGTTAAGCTAACGACACTTAATCTGTTAGGTTTTTTAAAACCTAACAGATTTGAATTGAAAAATATTTTTTGAAATGAGTTTGTGAAACATTTTATGATGGTAAATTACAACTCTCTCACCCAAATATTTCTAAACTTCACTGGATGATCGTGGTCTTGCAATTTAATTGAACCTGCGCCGTGCGCTTCTGGATAATAATGTAAACCGATATAACTCGTTAAACCATTAATTGTCGCATTATTCTGAACCAACACGCCATTATGAAAAACGGTAATCCTGGCAGGTAAATCTAATTTCCCGTTCGCTTTAAATCGCGGTGCTGTGTAAACTACGTCATAAACATTCCAATCTAAAGGAGGACGCATAGCGTTGACGAGCGGTGCGTGATCTTTGTAAATACTTCCCGCTTGTCCGTTGGAATACGTCGGGTTATTGTACGAATCTAAAACCTGCAATTCGTAATTTTCTTGAAAAAACACACCGCTGTTGCCTCTATCTTGTCCGTTATGTTTCGCAGTATCGGGCACCACTTCGCTCCATTCAATGTGCAACTGAATATCTAAAAATTTTCGTTTTGTTTTAATATCGCCACCGCCTGGTTTAGCTTGAATGTAACCATTTTTCACATCCCATTGCGCCGCAGAACCATCTTTCCCGCTCACCCATTCTGAAATATTATTGCCATCGAAAAGCACAATCGCATCACTTGGCGGATCGGCGTTGGTTTTGCCAGGCGTTACAACGGGTATTTTTTCATAAATTTCTGTCATCTCTGGTTTCATCGGCATTACGCCTGGTAACGGACCTTGAATTTGCGCCGTTGCTAAATAAGAAGTGGTGCTCAAAATAAGCGCGTAAGAAAAACCTACGTATTTTTTCATAAAAATTGATTGATTAATTAATGGGCGAAAAATACAATGGAAAATTTAATTTCTGTGCAATCCCAATTATTTCCTACGTTTTATACTGTTTTTTTATTTAATCGCTTCAAGGCACGATTTGAATTTAAATGAAGCCGACAACCTAAGTAGTTGTTATTAAATAAACGACAATTAAAAATTTATAGTAAAAGTTTTTTGTGTCACGGTATTCGGAAATTATGGTTTTAGGAAGGCGAAGCCGACCTAAAACTATAATTTCCGACAGTTTTGTGAGGCTCAATGCCGAACAAAACTGAATAATAAAAGTGATCATTATATAATGCAGACTACTTAAATTTATAAACTCAGAAACAAATAAAAATAAATTTAAGTAGTATCAATTTTATATTTACCACTTTTTACCACTCTTTTATTTAAAATTTTGCCTCTTATCATTCTAATTTGACTTATTTCCACTTTTAATTAGTAATTTTTTCAAGAAAATAGAAAATTTACTTTCAAAATCCCACTTTTAGCATGATTTTAGATTATAAATTGAAAATGTTTAGAAAAAAAAGTGGTAAAAAGTGGTAACTTTAAAAAAATAGTTTACTTTTGAACCACGAACCAAAAAAGTTAAATTTTTTGGACGCAGTAAATACAAAATTCTAACATGCTAAACTTGCTCGGAGAGTACGAATGCACAATGGATGCAAAAGGGCGAATTCGTTTGCCTGCTGCATTATTGCGCAAACTCGGCGAGCGTGAAAAATATGATTTTGTGTTGAATAAAGGTTTTGAAAAACATCTGACGCTGTATCCGATAGAAATTTGGCAAGAAACAGTGAAAGAGTTTGGTACGCTGAATCCGTATGATACGGATACCAGAAATTTTTTAAGACGGTTTCATAACGGCGCAACCGATGTAGATTTAGATGATCAGCAACGCATTTTAGTGCCGCGACGATTGAAAGAATATGCCGACTTAGACAACGAAATTATTTTGAATGCCTTTGGTGATAAGATTGAAATTTGGGATGCCAAAGTGTACGAAGAAACAATGAATGATAATTCAGAAAAACTCGCTGAGCTTGCTCAAAAAGTTTTAGGCGATAGAGATAAAGTGGCTTGAGTGCGATGCAGGCTAACGTTTCAAAATTTTTAATCATAGTACTTTACACGCACACTGTGAAACACGACATTTATTTTTAGTTTTTCAATGGAAGGTATCACAATGCCTTCCATTTGTTTTTTTAAAATGAAAGAATGAAAAATGAAGGAATGAAAAATTCGTTTTGATTTTCGTTTTGATTTTCGTTTTGATTTTCGTTTTGATTTTCATTTTGGTTTTCATTTTCGTTTTCATTTTCGTTTTCCTTTTGGTTTTGGTTTTCATTTTCGTTTTCCTTTTAAATTTCATTTTCGTTTTGAGTTTGAATTTCATTCTTTAATTTTTAAATGTACCACACCACCGTCTTACTAAATGAAGCTGTAGAAGCACTCAACATAAAACCCGATGGGATTTATGTGGATGCAACATTTGGTGGCGGCGGACACAGCAAATTAATTTTAGAAAAACTCGGCACGGGAGGAAAACTTTTTGGTTTCGATCAAGATGATGCCGCCGAACAAAACACACCAACAGACGAACGATTTACATTCATCAATCATAATTTTCGAGAAATAAAACATTTGTTGCGCTTTGAAGGCGTGAAACAAGTAGATGGTATTTTAGCAGATTTGGGTGTGTCGTCGTTTCAGTTCGATACTGCCGAGCGCGGATTTTCATATCGCTTCGATGCCGATTTAGACATGCGCATGAACACGAGCGAAAAACGCACTGCCGCGGATATTTTAAATAAAACAGATGCCGCCGGTTTACAAACTATTTTTGGTGAATACGGTGAAGTGAGAAACGCGCGCACGTTGGCTAATGCGATTGTAGCTGCGCGCATTCATAAACCTTATCGCAGAATTTCAGACGCGCTGGCTGTCATTGAACCGCAAATTATCGGACCGAAAATGCGCTATCTTTCACAAGTTTTTCAAGCCTTGCGCATTGAAGTAAATGACGAAATGGGCGCGCTCAAATTATTATTGCAGCAAAGTTTGGAGGTATTAAAACCAGGTGGCATTTTGAGTGTAATAACTTTTCACTCTTTAGAAGATAGAATTGTAAAAAATTTTATGAAAACTGGTAATTCTGATGGTATTTTGCAGCAAGATTTTTTTGGTAACAGCACAAAGTATTTTAACGTCATCACAAAAAAACCGATTGAGCCGAGCGAAGCAGAAATAAAAGCGAATGCACGGTCGCGATCTGCGAAATTGCGCATCGCTCAAAAAATTAGTTGATAGTTGACAGTTGATAGCCGAAGGATTTACTGTCAACCGTTCACTATCAATTGTCAACTATCAACTGTCAACTAAATTATGGCACGACCACTCAAAGATTACGCGCGCATTGCACCTATGTTTTCACAATGGGTTTTTAATAATTTGCCGTTCGTGTTTTTTGTTTTCTTTCTGAGTCTGATTTATATTTTCAACGCCAACTTTTCGCACAAGCAAGTCAAACGCATACAAATAGCCGAGCGCGAAATAAAAGATTTACAATGGAAGTACAATAAAATTAAATCGGACGTGATGCTGAACACCAAACAATCGGACGTCGAAAAACAAGTGGAAGTTTTGGGTTTGCATTCATCGAATCAACGGACTAAAAGAATTATTGTGAAGAATTGAATATCTTCAGTTCCACCATGCAGCATTTCTTTTTATCATCACAATTTGGATAAAAAAACCTATTAACTGCAACTCGATCCTCAAATCATTGTTGATTTATTTTTTTGATAAAAATCATATTAAAAAAACAAAAACTTCTTGATATTTTTGTCGTTAAGACTAATAACATACATTTTGAACGCAAATATGATTTTCCTTTTCTACTTTGCCTCCTTTGAGAATAAACATTTAAACGGATAATTTATTTATCTCTATTTACTCAAATTGCATATTATTCGGTTGAAAAAGAATAAAAATTTCTCTTGAACTATTCAATAAATGCCCGATGCTTGACTCGTTACGCAAAGAACTTTTGAATTTAACTCTCAGTAATAATCTTCTTAAACTTAGAGAGTTTAAAGCTAAAGGTCTGACTATTACTGGTACTTCCTCCGAAGAGATTCTGCAAAAATTAATTTTAGAGTCAAAGAATTGTATATTTTTTTCAGAAAATTTAAATGGTTCTACCCCTCGAAACGTTTTTACTATTAAAACAAATTATTCAGATAAAGAGTTAGATAAAAGGCTTTTAAATACTTATAAAGAAGCCAAGGAATTTATAGAAGAGAGGGGTGTTAATGCGTTATATATTTCTCTTGGAGTACTTAAATGGTATGAAGATGATAATAGCAATATAGAAATTTTATCTCCTCTTTTACTCATTCCAATACAAATTGAAAAAATCATTTACAAAGGAGAGACGAGTTTTGAATTAAAACAAACTGGAGAAACAGTTGAACCAAATTATACGCTTGAAAGGAAAATGGAGGTTGATTTTGGTATAAAATTACCAATTTTTGATGAAGAGCAATCAATTAGTGATTATTTCTACAACATTCAAAACTCATTAAAAAATAAAAAC
>ENA-OFCD01000470-OFCD01000470.1-metagenomes-genome-assembly--contig:-NODE-470-length-25731-cov-4.114621_pt1 | contig 25731 bp, 15 predicted proteins | sample MGYA00153392_OFCD01 | MGnify analysis MGYA00153392
AACGAGCCCGCCCGCTTTCACGCGGTGGCGACGCTCCTCGCGCAAGAAGCAGAAACCATCGTCCCGCGCCTCTTGCAGGTGATGCCCGACGAAGAGAGCGTCCGCATCCGAGCGCGAATTTGCGACGGATTCATTTCACGTAAATGGCTCGTGCCTGTGGCGACGCACACGGAGTTCAAGAAATCCATTCCGAGTGACTTCACGCTCGACGCCGAAGGCCTGCTCCGGCGCAAATAGCCGGCCGGCCATCCGCCCGCTTCGACTGCGAGATAGGCAAAAAAAAGCCCCAAGCGACGTGCTCGGGGCTTTTCTCTTTGGGTGCCGAAGAGCTATTCGCTCGTCTTGCGGGTGCCCAACGCGAAGCCAACCTGGATGGAGATCATCTGGTTGAACTTGAACGTCTGGTCGTTGGAGTCGATCTTGTTGTCCGGGAAGGCGCCGTTGGTGCCACCGCCGCGTGAGTCGAAGCCGCCGCGATTCCACGAGAAGGGCATCGCTTTGTACTCGACGCCGAGCGAGATGAGGTCCATCAGCCAGAAGTTCAGGCCGAGGCCGAACGTCGGGGCGAACGCGACGCGCGACCCGAGCTGGAAGCTTGCCGTCGTGGTGCAGTTGGTACAGTCCGGACGCTCTTGGAGGCCCACGATGCCGAGGCCAGCATGGAGGTACGCGTCCGTGTCGACGAACAGAGCCTGGAACAGCGCGAGCTTTCCGCGGAACGGAACTATCGTGAGCTGCGGGTTTGCCACCCACTGGATCTGAGCGACCTGATCGCCGAACGGCAGCTTCTTGTATGGGTTCGCGTCGGTGCCGTTGCCGGTGTGGTTCAGGTTGATCGCGGTACGCGAGGTGCGGTTGGCGACCTGGTCGATTTGGTCGGTGAGGTCCGTGTTGAAGCCGAGACCGTAGCCGCCCCAGAGGCCGACGCCGAGCCAGTCCGTGATGTTGTACTGCAGGCGCACGCCCGTGATGACCGCGCGGCGATACTCGTCGAGCAGCGTGAAGCTGATTGACGGAGCGATCTCGAAGCGACCCTCACGATAGAGGCGGAGCTTGCGAACGGCCTTCGCTCCGGCGAGCGGACCCGTGAGCTGAATCTCTTGGGCCTGGGCTTTCGGTTCGACCGCAGACATCGCCACGATCGTTCCAAGCGCTGCAGCCGCGAGCGTTTTTGCGACGTTCCTCATTTTGGCAGCCTGTAGTTGAAGCTGAAGGGTAGGAACACGCTGAGACCGACCTGCGCTTGCACGTGGTTGGTGATGCTCACGCCGTCTTGCCGCCATGTGTCTGGATTCGAGGGCGACGTCTTGTACGCCGGGTCTGTCGGCCTGATGCCCACGGGACCCTGCGCGATGGTCAACTGCTCGAGCTTCTCGGGGAAGATGTAGTCGGCGATCTCGAGGTTGGCGGCGAGCCAGCGCGTCAAGAAGACGCGAAGGCCGATGCCGAGGTTGAACGCGATCTTCGGCGAGAAGTCGAACTTGCGGTTGTCCGGGTCGATGACCGGGATCGGACGCGTGGAGATGGCTCCGACGCCGCCTGCGACATAAATGTCGTAGCTGAAGATGAAGTTCGAGAACCCCGCGAACTTGCCGTAAACGGGCACGTACGTGAAGTCGAGCGCCGCACTCCAGGAGAGCTCGTTCAGCGGCACCGCAACGCGGCTCGCGCGGCGCGTCTCGAAGTTGAACGCCGAGTCGACGTTGAGGCCCGAGTAAAAGTTGCCGTTGAGGCCTACCGCGAGCACGTTCGTCAGGTAGTAGTTGGCCGAGAGACCCGGGCCAGGGTGGCTGACGAACTGGTCGTTCAGTGTGAAGCCCCAGTACGGGTTGAGCTCGAAGCGGTGATAACGAAGCGCGTAGATCTGCTCAACCGCGTAGATTTCGGCTTTGACGTTTCGCTTGGCGGCCTCACCGAGGTCCTGGCCCTTCGGACATGCCGACGGGTCGATCTCGCAGATGCCTCCACCGCCTCCACCCGTTGGCTGAGCCGTAGTGTCGCCTCCAGCAGGCGGCGTTCCTGGGGGTGGCGCGTCGAGGTCGTCGACATTTCCACCGGCTGCGCCAGCTGGCGGAGCCGTCGGGGCGACTACGGGAGGCTTGGCCTTCCCCTTGCCCTTTTGCGCGAGCGCTGTGGAAGGAGCGGCGAGCAGCAAGGCTGCAGCAACCGCACCGATCCATCGGCTCGTTTTGCCGACACGAAGTTTTCGGTTGTCGCGAGCCTCGTCAGGCTTCCGTTCGACCCGTCCGGCGCTGCCGGCCGGCTCAATCCTGAAGTTCATCGCTACCCCTTCGTGGCTTCACCGCTCTCAACGAGTCAGTGATCCTACAGTGCGGAAGACTGCGTAAATGCCTAAAAGTATTGGGGAATTGGGCGTACAACGAAAGTGGTGGGCACTATAACACGCTGAATTTCCGCCAATCAATCATAATTGCGCGGTTTCGCCCGAAAGACTGAAATAGACGAAAGAACCTCTCTGTTAAGAACCGCGAGACTCGGGTGCGCGCGCGCGACCGGCTCGTTGATAAGTGTGCTCAGGCTGCCGCTGCCTCGCCTACGTCCTGCCCGAAGAGCGCCTCGACGAACTCGTCGGCGTTGAACTCGCGAAGGTCTTCCGCGCGCTCGCCGAGACCGATGTAGCGCACAGGCACCTTGAGTTCGTCGCAAATGGCCAGCACGACTCCACCCTTCGCGGTGCCGTCGAGCTTGGTGAGCACGATGCCCGTCAGATCGATCGCGTCTTTGAACATCGCCGCTTGAGTCAGCGCGTTCTGGCCGGTCGTCGCGTCCAGCACCAACAGCGTCTCGTGCGGCGCGCCGTCCATCGCTTTGGCGATTGTGCGCTTCATCTTCTTGATTTCGTCCATCAGTGGCGCCTTCGTGTGGAGGCGACCCGCGGTGTCGACGAAGAGGATCTGCACGCCGAGCTCCTTCGCTTTGTTCGTCGCTTCGAACGCCACGGCCGCCGGATCAGAGCCTTCCTTGCCCTTGATGACGTTGGCATCCACGCGCTTGCCCCAAACCTCGAGCTGCGCGACCGCAGCTGCGCGGAAGGTGTCGCCTGCGGCGATCAGCACAGTCTGTTTGTTGTCTCTGGCGCGCGTGGCGAGCTTGCCGATCGTCGTCGTCTTGCCGACCCCGTTCACGCCCACCATCAGTACGACGGTGGGTTTGTTGGCGACGCGGATTCCGCCGCCGCCGATCCCGAGGATTGCCCTCGCCTCGTCTCGAAGCGCGCTCCAAACGGCATCTTCGTCGGCGAGCTCGTTCTTCTGCAGGCGATCGCGCAAGCGACCGAGGATTGCCTGTGCGGTCTTCACACCAACGTCACTCGAGATCATCACCTCTTCCATCTGCTCCAAGATGGCGGGGTCGATCTCTTTCTTGCCGGTGAACAGCGCCTTCAATCGCGCCATGAATCCGCCGCGCGTCGCCGAGAGGCCCTTCCGTAGCGCGTGAATCTCTTTCTTGCTCGGCGGCTCCTTCGAGCTTACCGGAGCGGCAAAGGTCTCGACCGTTGTGTTGGGCGCTTGCGCTTCGCTCTGCGTCGGCTCCGGCTTCGGCGCTGCCTGCTCCATTTTGGGCGCCGGCTTCAGCGCGGGCGCGGCGGTCTGCGCTTGCTGTCGTGGGGCCTCCTTGGCAGGGAGCTTCGCTTGAGGCGCGCGGTCGTCCGAAGCGGCGGGGAGCTCTTCGGGCTTGTTGCGAATCACGCCGAAATAAACTCCGGCGAGCACCGCAAGGCCGATGAGGATGTAGACGATGATCATGCGTGCGTTCTCCCAACCCGTCGTGCGAGGCGCGGACTATATGGACCGCGTGGCAGGTGGTCAACGCGCGCGTCGGTCTCGCTCGTCGCGCGGCGATTCCTGCGGATCGTGCGGCGGACCTGGATGCAGCCGGTCCAGCTCTTCTTCTGCGCGCGCGTCGATGATGCCGTCGTCGTACGCCGCGCGCTCCACGGCAGCGGCCCACTGCTCGACCTTGGGTTGCTCGTGCGTTGCCTCTCGACGCACGTGACCCGGCGTCGGCTCTGGACGCTGATCGAAAGAGCCGCCCGCCGCGCGCGCCCAACGCACGAGACGGTCGAGTACGCGTCGCTTGCGCAGCACGAGCGCGACCTCGACCTCCGAGGCGTGAGGCATCGCTTGGCGAAGCTGCGCGTGAAGCGGTCCCTCACACACGAGGTGCATCGCGGCGGTCGCCTGCGCCTCGAGACGGAATCGACCTTCGGCGTCGGTGAATGCGCTCGCGATCACCTGAACGTCTTGGATGCGTGACTCCTCAATCGCCACGCGCACTCGCGCCAAGGGTGTGCCGTCGTGAGCGTCGACTACGCGGCCCCCGAGCGGACCTCTGCGCGAGCGCGGCGCGCCCTCGATGACCGAGATCCCCGCGACGCCCGAAATCGAGCGCGACGGCACCAAAGCGCGCGGCTGCTGCGAGCGTCGCCGCGCGAGCCTGCCGGCAATCAACCAAGCCGCGAGGGCTCCGCCGATGACGACGAGCGGCACTTGTCGCAGCGGGCTCGGCGTCTCCACCGGCAGGTTGATCAGCAGCTCGTCGCCTGACTTGAGCCACGGCGTATCTGGTACGTAGCGCACACGAATCGGTATCTCCTTGTCGTGTTGCGCGCCGAACGTCACCACGAGGTCGGCCTCACCCGAGGCAGACACGGCACCGGCGCCGACGATGACGTCGCCGACCTTGGCCTCCACGCTGCCCGAGCCGATGGGGCCGCGCTTGGTGCTCGCCTTGATCGCGATGGGGATTCCGTCTTCGGGGATGCCGCCGCGCACCAACTCCGTCGGCGCGAGGGTCACCTGCGCGTCCCGCTCGATGTGTGTATGATGCACGCTTTGCGCGTAGCCGTCGGAGCCCGCGTACTTCACGACGAGCTCACCGCGTCCGGGCAAACCGAGCTTGCTCGGGTCGAGGCGGAAGCGCGCACGCCCGCGATCGTCGGTCGTCGCGGTGCCGATCGAATCTCCGCTCTCGCTCTCGAGGACTAGCGCGAGGCTCGCAGCGGGCGACGTCGTGTCGTCCTCCTCGAGCGTCGCCTTCACCTCGAGGTCCGCAGGCGCCGAGTCGAGAGAGACGATGCGTGGCTCCGGATCGAACGCGAGCACGACCGCTTGTCGCGTGAGGTCCGCCGGTACCGCAACGCTCGCGGCGGAGAGGTAGTCGGAGCTCGCGGTCGTCACGGTCACGACCATCACCATCGGCGGAAGCGGGACGCGAACGCAGAAGCGACCCGCTTCGTCGCTCACCACTTGCAAGGATGAGCCGTCGCCCGTGACCCGCGGCGAAGCGCACGACACGGTGCCGTGCGCGGCGTCAGGAAGGCGCACATCGACTCCGTCGGCTGATTTTAGGGAGATCGTGACGGCCGCCTGCGCGATCGGCGCGGCGAGATCGTCCTTCACTTGTCCCTGCAGCACGAGCGAGCCGTGGCTTCGGCTGGCGTGTGCGTCAATGCGCGTCTGAGCCTTCACTCGGAGCGTTGGCGCGGCGCTCGCGACCGCGCTGACTCCGACCAGGACGAGCACGACTGAAACTGACCCGCGCAGTACACGCATCGGCACACACTCTACGACGAATCTTCGCGACCGCGCCTTCATCGGATGCCACGCCATGAAGCATTCGCATTACGCTCCGTCCAAACCCAAAGGCGCCATGGATGATCGACGGCGAGACGTGTTAGATTGAATCGTTGGAGGCTCATGCCCGCGCGTGGTGCTTGGCAAAACTCACGACGTTCGATCGCGTGGGTCATCGTTGCGTTGGCGATGGGCATCGTCGCTCCGGCGTTCGCCGACGATCGCACAGCGTTCTTGATCGACCGCCTGAAGTCCGATGACTTTCGCGTGCGCACGAACGCGGCGCTCGCGCTCGGTGCGACGAACGAAGAGTCCGCCGTGCAGCCGCTCTGCACCGCGCTCGGAGACGCGCAGGAGGTCGTGCGCCAATCGGTGGCCGCGGCGCTGAAGCGCCTCGCGAAGCCATCATCGCTCGGGTGTTTGCGAGCTCGCCTCGGAGTCGAGCCGAGCGACGCGGTGAAGTTGAGCATCACGCGCGCGGTCGAGACCATCCAGGCCGGGACAACCGCTCCCGCAACGACGACCACCGGCGGATCGACTGGTGGCAATCCGCTCGACGATCCGCCCAAGACCGTCGCCAACGCGAAGTTCTACATCGCGCTCTCACCGATTTCGAATCAGACAGGACGCCCTCAGCCGGAGATCGATCGCATCGTCCTCCTGGCGATCAAGAACAAGCTCGACGCGCTCGGAGGCTTCCAACTGGCGCCCAAGACAGAGGCCGCGGACGCAGCGCGTGCGGTCATGACCAAGCGCTCGATGAAGGGCTACTACCTCTCGATCAGCGTCGACAGGTTCGACTACAGCAACGGCAACCTCAAGGTCACCGTGAAGGTCGCCGTCTCCGGGTACCCTGGCAAAGACCTGCGCGGTGAGGTCCCCATCGGGATGACCCAAACCGGCGTGCGTCCGAGCGACAAGGGCGCCGAAGACAACCTCTTGGGAATGTGCGCGGGGCAAGCGATCAACCTCTTCGCGCAGAACTTCCATTAACTGGATTGTTCACCAAGGATACGCAACGCTTCGGACATCGTCGTTCGCGCGGAGAAACCCCAATGACCACAACGGCAACTACGGCAGAGAAGACCGGACGCCATCAGCGCAGTCTCAAGAACTACTTGATCGACTCGCGTTTTCAGCTGAAATATACGGGTTTCATCGTCGGCGCGACGCTCCTGCTCAGCATCATCCTTGGCATCTTCCTCTACACGACCAGCAACAAGGTCGTGGAGGAGAGCAAGACCGTCAGCGACATGGCCAAGACGCAGATCAAGGACGACCCCATCTATGGGAGTGATCCCGATCTCATGAAGTCAGTCGCCGACTCCACGGCGGACGTCGATCAAAAGGTGCTCCGTCAGCAACGCGCGATGATGACGGGCGTGGTCGGCGGCCTCACCGTCTTGGTGGTGCTCATCGGCTTGCTCGGGATTTACTTCACGCACAAGGTCGCGGGCCCCGTTCACAAGATGAAGGGTCTGCTCAAACAAGTCGGCAGCGGCAAGCTCTCGTTCAAGGGCGGCCTGCGCAAAGGCGACGAGCTGCACGAGTTCTTCGAGACCTTCCAGGCGATGGTCGACAGCCTGCGCGCGCGACAGCAAAAAGAGATCGACAATCTCGAAGCTGCGCTCGTCGTCGCCAAAGAGGGCGGCGCGAGCGACGCGGCGCTCGAGAAGATCTCGCTCGTGCGCGACGAGATGCGCCGCGTGCTCGAGGACTGACTACGCCGTGAACGCTGCGGGCACGTGCTCGATCTCCGCATCGTCACCGTCGAAGGCCACCGCGATCACGTCGAAGCGCAGTCGCTCCAGCGTCAGGTCCGCGGCGAAGCGCTCCCGCCAGAGTCGATCGGCGGCCGAAACAAGCCGCGCGCGCTTGGTCGCCGAGACGCTCGCGAGCGCTCGCTGGAACGCGCCCTTTCCGCGTGAGCGCACCTCGACGATGGCCAACAACGAGCCTTGGCGCGCGACGATGTCGATCTCGAGCGCCCCCACGCGTACGTTCGCACCGATGATCGCGAACCCTTGATGAATCAGGTAGTCACGCGCGACGGCCTCAGCGCGGCGCCCGATTCGCTGTCTCTCAGTCAAACGCTCAGCTCCAAGCACGCTCGCTACAGCGAGACTCTTGGACTGAACCTACAGTTTGAGCCGGTTGCACGTCTCAGTTGGCAGCGCATTTCGTGGCGACGGGGTCGCAGTTCGTCGTGCACGGGTTGGCGCGATCGAACGCGGTGTTCGCCTTGATGCAGTAGGCGCCGGTGAGGCCTTCGTTGAAGTTGCCGCCGATCGAGTTGACGAGCTGCGAGCAGCTGAAGCCGTCCGGGCAGGTGCAGTAGTTGGCGCCGTCGTCCGTCTTGCCGTCCACGTTGGCGCAGCGGCACGAGCAGTAAACGGTCTTCGCGGCTTCACGACCGAAGCACTGCGGGAGCACCGTGGCGAGCTGCTTGTTCGAGGCGTCTGGGTTGCCAGAAATCAAGGCGTTGATGTCGGTCGGGTCACCGCCAGGCGTGATGCACCCGCCACCCGGTTCGCCAGGCTTCTTGCCGGGGCTGGGGCCGTTCTTGGTGCTGTCTTGGCCGTACACGCAGGACACGCGGCCTTGGAAGTGATTCACCAAGCACAGGCGCGTTTGGCACTGGAAGCTCTTGGACTCGACATTGACTTCGTTTTGATCGAAGCCGTTGAAGTCCGTTTTGTACTCCGCCTCTGGGGTACACGGGTCGCCGACGCCCGTCTGCTTGCAGCCTTGGCCTACGAGCACGCCCGTCACACCGACGGCAACCACGAGTGCGAGAATCGACCGAGTCATCTTGAGAGCTCTCCCTCTTGCCAGGCTTAGCCCATCGTTGCGATCACACGCTTCGAAGGGCACAAAGTGTGCGTTTATCGAGCTTACTACCAGCTTACCACCGAGCCACGACTTCGAAGCCGCAAGGCCGCAACAACAGAGTCCGGCACGCTACATGAGCAACACCATTCGCCGCAAGACCGTTTTGCCGGTCTCTTACGGATGAAGCCGCGCCCAAGAATCTGCGCGGTCACTGGTTCAATGGCCGTACGACTCGGCCTCCGTCACACGCGCCGACATTGTTCCTCGTCGGGCCGTTTCGCCTTGACAAATGAGAAAAAGGCTCCGTACCATCGCCCCGCTCGCGTAGAGTATCTTTCTGAGATTGTTGGGGTTTCCGTCCGGTACTAGCGCCGAGCTGGCGGGAACTCGGGACGGCTCGTCTTCCCAACTAGATCAGGCAACACGCATGGGTCGGGCTATCGCTCACGATGCGCTCGTAGTAACGAAGCAAATCGGATCACAGGGTATTAGCCCGCATTTCAGCCTCCGCGTTCGCGGAGGCATCATTCGAATCGAGGAGCACGACGATGCGTAAACCGGTGGCGCGCATTTTCCTTTTGGCCTCATTGTCCGTCTCGCTGGCGACCTCGGGCGCCTATGCACAAAAGGGCAAGGATCCGAAAGGAAACAAGGGTGGTGGCACGGCGCAGCCCGTCGAGATCGACGACCCGCCGGTGAACGGCCCCAATAAGGCAGCAGACAACTCTCCTCCTCCTACTGCAGGTCAAATGACCGAGCAGGCCGCCCAAGCGAAGCGCTTGTTCGACGGTGAGAAGTGGGAAGACAGCGCACTCGCACTCGATCGCGTCCGCAAGGGCGAGACCGGCGACGACGAGGGTAACAAGCAGCTCGCCCAGTTCCACTTGGCGATCGCGCTCTACCGAATGAAGTTCTATCAGGCCGCGTACGCGATCTTCAGCGAGATCGCCGACAAGCCGAACCACCTCAAGTTCAATGACACGCTGCTATGGCTCAGCAAGCTCGCCACGGACTTGCCGGAGCCCGCCGACATCGTCGAGCGCGTTGGTAAGTACAACAACGATCAGATTGCCAAGTTCAACAACGCCAATCAGCGCGATCTGTTCTGGCAATTGAACTATCTGCTCGGTCGATACAAGTATCGTAACCGTCAGTACGAAGACGCTCTCACCTTGTTCGACAAGGTCAATCGTCAGAGCAAGTATTACGTTCAGAGCCAGTTCTTCAGCGGCATCTCGAACGTCCAATTGCGCAAATCGGTCCCGGCCGTCAAATCGTTCCAGCTCATCGTCGGCGCGATTGACGAAGGCGTAGAGGGAGTCGAGGACGAGTCGCGTATGCGCGACCTCGCGTTCCTCTCGATGGCACGCACCTACTATTCAGCCTCGGTTCGCATCGACGAGAACAGCTCGCCGACGATCGACGCGCAGAAGCTCAGCGCGGCGGTCAAGTACTGGAACAAGGTCGACAGCGGCTCCGAGTATTGGCTCGACGCGCTCTTCGAAGAGTCGTGGGCGTACTTCATGGCCGGCGACTACTCGCACGCGCTCGGCAACATCCACACGATCCAGGCTCCGTACTTCCCCAACTCGTATTACCCGGAAGCCGAAGTCCTCCGCGCAGTCATCTACTTCGCCAATTGCCAATACGATGACGCCACCACGATCGTCGCGCAGTTCCAGAAGAAGTATCAGCCGATCTACGACGCGCTGAACAAGGTCCTCGCGCGATTCAAAGGTGAGAACCAAGAAGAACCCTTCTTCAAGTTTCTGAAGCAGGTGCGCGACGACCAAGACAAGGGAACGAACAACGCGAACCTCGATCCGACGATTCGTCCGATCGTGGAGCTCGCGCTGTCCGATCGTCAGCTGCTCCGTAATTTGGAGTACGTGAAGGTCCTCGACGAAGAGGCCGGTCGCTTCAAAAAGGCGAAGGTCAACTTCCAAGAGTCCGCGCTCGGCGCAGACGTCAAAGACGCGCTGCAGCTCGCGCGCGACCTCGCGGTCCGCAATGCAGGTCAATTGGCGCGTGATCGCTATCAACGAAACTTGGACGAGCTCAATGAGCACTTGCGCAACAGCGCGAAGATCTTGATCGACATCACTGCGGCTCAACGTAACCAGTTGGACGCCACGATGGCCGGTGCGCAGGTCTCGGCTCAAGAGTCGAAGGCCAACATCGTCAAAGCGGACGAGGAACACGTGGTCTGGCCGTTCAACGGCGAATACTGGCGTGACGAGCTGGGCTTTTATCGCCAGTCAATCACCTCGAAGTGCGGGAGATAGTCTCACTATGAACATCACGCGACTGAATCGCATCGCCGCGTCGGTGATCGTGTCTGCAACCGCATTGGTCGCCTCGTCGGCCAATGCAGCGGACACGAGCACCACGGCGGCGTGCATCTCGGACCAGGCCAAGCAGACCCTCAGTTCGTGCTCGAACACGGGGCCGGCTTCCGCCTTCAACGTTGGTGCGCACGGCAAGTCTCCGCAGGTCAACTTCCACTCGGCGCCGCCCCCCGCGGATCTGAAGAAGCGCGACCAGTCGAAGACCCCGACGAACCCGACCGAGGGTCAGGCGCGAGACGAGCGCAAGAGTCGACTCCAGGCGCGCGGCAAGGCGCTCCTCGTGACCGAGATTCAAGGTCTCGAGAACCTGTTCAATCAGACCGCGAAGAACTCGCCGGACCGCGTGCAGCTCGCACGTCGTCTCGCAGAGGACTACGTCGAGCTCGAGTCCGCCGGCTTCCGCGAGAAGATTCAAGCGGAGATCGACCGCGACGCAGCGAAGAAGACCAACCCGCAATTGGCAGGTCAGAAGCAGGCGCTGGCCAATGCCGCGAACAACATCATGTTGGCCGCGCGCAAGAAGGTCGTCGACTACTACACGTTGATCAAGACGGACTATCCGCAATACGGACAGATCGACGAAGTCCTCTACTACTTGGCATACGAGTACGAGCAGGCGAACGACACTGCGAATGCTCGTAAGGTCTATTACGAGCTCATTCAGAAGAAGCCCGACAGCAAGTACATCCCGAATGCGTACTTGGCATTCGGCGAATTGTTCTTCAATGAAGCCCAGGGCGACCCCAGCAAGTGGCCGCTCGCCGCGCAGGCGTACGCGGAGGTCATCAAGTTCCCGCCGGAGAAGAGCAAGGTCTACGGCTACGCTTGGTACAAGCTCGCCTACGTGTTCTGGAACCAGGGCGACTTCGACAAGGCGCTCAATGCGTTCAAGAAGACGATCGACTTTGGCGTCAATTACTCGCAGCAGCCCGGCGCGGCGAAGCTGGCCGACAGCGCGCGCAAAGACGTCATTCCCGTCTATGCACTAAAAGGCGACCCCGGCGCGGCGTACAACTTCTTCCACAACATCGCCGGTGATGCCGGAGGGTCGAACGACAAGACCTTCAAGATGATGGACGACCTCGGCGTCAACTACCTCGACACCGGTCACTATCCCGAAGCCATTACCCTCTACAAAGACTTGATGGTGCGCGACCGCGGCTCGGACAAGAGCTGCCTGTATCAAGCGCACATCACCGAAGCCACGCTCGCGATGAAGTCCGGCAACAAGGACGCAATCCGCTCGGAGCTCGACGCGCAGGTCAAGGCGTTCAACGACTTCAAGGCCGGCCAGCACAAAGACGACTCGAAATTCGAGTGCGCCAACAAGACCGCCGAGCTCGTTGCAGAGACCGGAATGGCTTGGCACTTGGAGGCCGTCGGCTCTCAAGGGCAACGCGGCACTGGCGATCAGAAGACGATGTCGCTCGCCGCCTATCTCTACAAGAAGACGGTCGACACCTGGGGCGCGGACGAGTTCGCCAAATTCCAGTTCCCGCGAATCGTCAAAGACGATTGGCCCAACATCTACAAGATCAAGTACGCAATGGCGGACTTGCTCTACTTCCAGCAGCGATGGAGCGAGTGCGGTCCCGCGTTCGACTCGGTCGTCGCCGAGAACCCCAACGCGCCAGAGGCCGCCGAGGCCGCGTACGCCTCAGTGCTCTGCTATCAAAATATCTACGAGGCCGCGCACCCGAAGGACTCCGCGCGGAAGGGCGCAGGACAGCTGCCCGGCGCCAAGAAAGACGACAAGAAGAAGAAGGCGGACGACGAAGAGGCAGCGCTCAAGCCCAAGGACTTCACCGACACTCAGAAGGGCATGCTCTCGGCCTTCAATCGGTACATTTGCTACATCCACCCCGCGGCCACGGACGCTGCAGGACAGGATCAGCGCACTGAGGTCGAATACGCGCGAGCGCGTACATACTTCGAAGCGCAGCACTGGGAAGAGTCCGGCATGGCGTTCCGCGACATCGCGATGAACCACGCCGACAAGGACGTGGGAATCTACGCAGCTCAACTCTACCTCGAGTCCGTCAACGTCCTCGGCTCGCACGGCGCCAACCCGCGACCGACGTGCTTCGACGACATGTCGACGGACGTCCCCAAGTTCATCGAGCTCTACTGCACTGCAGACAAAGCGAAGAAGAACGAAGAGCAGTGCACCTCGCTCAACAAGATCCAAGTCGACATTCTGCGTTTGAAGGCGCAGAAGCTCGTCGAGATCGCGGACAAGCAGGGCGGCACGACTGCATTGCAGACCTACGAGTCCGCAGGCAATCAGTACCTGGACGTGTACAAGAAGTACTGCGAGACGCCGATCCGCAATGGTCAGCCCGCGCAAGCAGAGAAGTGCGACGAGCTCGTCTACAACGCCGCTAAAGCGTTCCAGGCTGCTCGATTGGTCGCCAAATCAATCGCGGCGCGCATGATCCTCCTCAATCCGTCCAATCACATGGACAAGAGCCCGCTCGCGAAGAAAGCCGTCTACGAGATTGGCGGTAACTTCCAAGCCATCGCCGTCTACGAACAAGCGGCCGAGTGGTACGAGCGCTACGCGAAAGACGACAAGAGCGCCGAGAAGGCCGATCAGGCCTTGAGCGACGCGGTCCTTCTTCGTCTCGGTCTCGGCGACGAGGTCAAAGCGATTGAAGACGCGACGCTCTTCCAGCGCAATTACGGTCAATCGAAGCCCACGCAAGCAGCCTCGGTCGCGTTCGCGATTGGCGCTCACTACGCGGAAAAGGAAGACTGGGACAAGACCCAGGCTTCGCTCAAGGGCTCAATGAGCCTCATCGACCGTGCAGGCGTCGACGTGCAAGTGCAAGCGCACGCCACGCTAGCCCGCGCGTACGCCAAGATGAAGGGCGACCAGGGCGCGAAGATGGAATACGCCCGCGTCCGCGACATCTGGAAGGATCCGGGCGCCGCCGAGAAGAAGCTCAATGACGCCTATCCGACCGAGGACAAGGACGCGAAGACCAAGCGCCTCGCGAAGGCCCTCAACGCAGTCGGCGAGGCAATCTTCTACAATGCAGAAGAGCAGCGTCATATCATCGTCGACCCGATCAACTTCCCCGTTTATCGCGGTGCTGGCCAGAAGGATGAAGTGCTGAAGCACGTCAATACCAAGGTCAAAGACTGGATGAAGAAGAAGGAAGAGGCGATCAGCAAGGTCGAGCTCGACTACAAGAAGATCGTCGACATGCAGCCCGAGCCGCCGCCGCGCTGGGTCATCGCTGCGGGCTCTCGCGTCGGACTGATGTGGGGCAAGTACGTGGACGACTTCCGCTCGGCACCGTACCCGGCGGATTGGGACAAGAAGGGCTTCGTGCCCGGCACCGCCGACACGCTCTCCTACGCCGAGCTCCGCTCCAACTATTGGGCAGCGCTCGACGGCGCGAGCCAACCCATCAAGGACGCGAAGGCCAAGCCGGCGCTCGTGACCTGCCTCTCCTACTCGGTGAAGTATCAGTACTTCGACGACTTCTCGCGTAGCTGCGAGGTCTGGCTCGCGAAGAACTACAAGTCCGAATATCACGTCGTCGACGAGCTGCGCGGAGCGGCCACGCTCTCGAACAGCGGCCTCGAAGACAAGTCGCCCCCGCTCCTCGTCGGTGGTCAGTTCTGGCACCCCGCCCCGGTGGGTGAGCCCGACAAGAAGGCGGACGACAAGAAGGACGACAAAGCGCCTGCAGGGAAGAAGTGAGGAGACCCGTGATGAAATCGAAACTCTTTGTCGCGGCGATCGTCTCTGCCCTCGTGGCGTGCGGCGGAGGCCCCAAGCCCGAGACCGGCGGCGTCAAGAAGGCCCCCACCGGACCGATCACCGCCCTCGGTGAGTCGATCGATGTCAACGCGCAGAAGCGCTTCGACGAAGCCGTCGCGTCGATGGTCGCTCACGACACGACGAATGATTGGAACGACGCGAGCTGCAACGAGGTCGCCAAAAAGTTCGACGGCGCCGTCAGCTCACAGCCGAGCGGCAAGTTCCCCGAGGCGACCTTCGACGCGGGCCTCGCGTATCAACGTTGCGGCAGCGACGATCAAGCCAAGGCGAAATTCCAAAAAGCGCTGACGGACGATCCGAAGTTCCACAACTCGCGCGTGCAGATAGCGCTCTATCAGTACAAAGCTGATGGCAACCTCGACACCGCGATCCAGTCGATGCAACAGGCAGTCTTGGACGCGCAGTTCCAGAACGTCCCTGCGCTCGTCAACTTGGCGATGTTCCAGATGCAGCGTGACGGCGCCGCTGGCGGCGACGGCTGCAAGGACGACATGGAGTGCGCGAAGAAGAACCTGCAGCGCGCTCTCGCGATCGACGACAGCTACATGCCCGCGTTCAATCAGCTCGCCCTTTATTACTTCCAGCAGGCGAAGAAGAAGGCGGGAACCGTGAAGGGCAGGGGCGGTCGCTCGATCGTCACGAATGCTTCGTTGGGCAAGCGCGCAGACGTTCAGCAGCTCGAACTCGCGCTGCTCGTCGGCTCCCAAGCGCTCCGCAAGAACTCGAAGTACGCGCCCATCCTCAACACGATGGGTCTGATCCAGAACGAGCTCGGACAGGTCAATAGCTCGGTGGCTTCGTTCAAGAGCGCAGCTGGGCTCGACCCGCGCTTCTTCGAGGCGCAGATGAACTATGCGGCGGTCAACCTCTCGTTCCGCGGCTTCGAGGCGGCGCAGGGCGCGTATGAGAACGCGCTCAAGATGCGCAGCAACGACTATGATGCTCACCTCGGTTATGCGCTCGCGCTTCGCGGGCTGATCACCGACGTGAACTACGACACGCAGGTCGCGAAGGTCCAGGCCGAGCTCGACACCTGCAAGAAGCTGGATCCCGCTCGCCCCGATGCGTACTTCAACGAGGGCATCCTCACGCAGGAGTACAAAGCGAAGAGCGGCGGCGACAAGACCAAGATCATCGCGACGCTCAAGGCCGCCCAGGGCATCTTCCGCGACTTCATCACACGGGCGAACGGGAAGGCCGAGTACGACGGCGCGGTAAAGCGAGCGCAGGGCGATGGGCCCGACTACTGCGCGAAGAACCCCAAGACCTGCGATCGCGGTCGCATCGGCGACATGGATGACATCATCCAGTTCCTCGAGATTCCGGATCAGAACACCGTGACTCCGCCGACCACACCCGCGGCGACGCCTGAGCCCACGCCGGCACCCGCAGCGGGCGCGACCGGCACCCCCGCTCCGACCCCGCCCGTGGCGCCCGCAAAGTAAACGGGAACCTCCATTCGCCGCTCGTGTCTTTCTCCTGGCACGCGCGGCGAGTCTCTTTCGCCGCCTTCACTTCGTTCATCATCAATGGGTTCTCGTGTTGACGACCTGGCGCTTCGCTAGGTACACTCTCACTGTAAAGCGGACCTTCGTCTCTGCGCTTCGAATCAACGGATTGCAGGACGAGCAAGTGGGTCACCCTCAAATCGTGGAGTCAGTCATGAAGCGTGCAATGAAGTTCGTGGTTGCTGCACTGGTCGCTTCTTCCGCGATGTTGATCGCGGGCGGCGCGTTTGCCCAAGACAAGCCGAAGGCAAACGACACCAAAGAGGGATACGGGTACGAATTCTCCGATGACCCGTTGAGCGCAGGTGGCTTTGGTCCCAACGACGCAACGATCCGCGTTCGTCCTGGGCCGGTGCGCACCACGCTGATTCGCCCGCGCACGTCGTTCGTGCCGGAGATGTTGAAGTCCGTCGAGAACCTCTGATGGGTGGATGAGCGCGCCACAGCGCTCGTCAATTGACGTCGCCATGCGGCGAACGTCAACGACTGCAAGGTTGGCTTCGCCAGCACCAATTTGAGGCGTTTGAGGCTCTGATGTTTTTATGCCGTCTTCGGGCGGCAGACGGTTCGACGTAAGCGTCGGATCGTCACGGAAAGGTTCACATGGAAGGCAAGGCGAAGGTCGCGCTTACGTTTGCGGTCTCTCAAGGCGGGCAGCTGCTCCGTCGAGAGACGATTGCTCAGGACATCGTCAAGGTCGGCAAAGACCCTCGAAGCCACCTTCGCGTGGACGACGATCTCGCCTCGCGGATGCACGCCGTGATCGAGGTCGCGTCGCCTGGTGACATCACTCTCATCGATCTCGGCAACGAGCCTGGGACGATGGTGAACGGCCAACGCGTCAACAAGTGCAAGATCCAGCCTGGTGATCAGATTCAAATCGGATCCACGATCATCGCGCTCGAGTCCGCAGTCTCCGCGGACGTTGTAGCCGCGACGGCCGCGACCGTCGAAGCGCCCGCACAGCCCGCCGCTCCCGCAGCCGCTGCGCCTACTGCAGGCGCCAACCCGTTCGGCGGGTCCAACCCGTTCGGCGGGTCCAACCCGTTCGCGGCAGCTCCTGCGAATCCGTTTGCAAGCGCGAGTCCGTTCGCCTCGACCGCCGCGCCCGTCGTTGCGGCAGCGACCGACGTCGATCCGAGCGCGCCCCCCGGTAGCTACACGTATCAGATGATCAAGAGCGGCCCCGACGTGAACCCCGATGAGGTCGAGATGACTCATATCGCGGCCGTCGAGGTCGAAGTGATCTGGGACTCGAACGTCCTGCACGCCGAGGTCATCGCCTCCAACAAACAGTTCATCATCGGCGAAGACACTCAGGCGCGCCAAGACATCGCGAAGGCCGAGCGCTTGATGGAATACGGTTTCATGACCGGCGCGACGCTCACGCTCGCTGGCTACATGATGAAGAAGTCGGCGAAGGCACGGCTCTACAACTTCTTCGTCCCCACTGAAGTGCTCGGCACCACGGTGGCGCCCATCGTCCTCCTCGGCGGCACCGTGATGATCCTTCCGAACTCCACGGGTTGGGTCGACGTTCCTGGTCAAGGCCGCGTGACGCTCGCCGACTTGATCTCGAGCCATCGCGCACGACCGAGCAGCAACCTGAGCGGTGCGCACGAGTTCACGCTCCCGCCCGGCGGCAAGCTCCGTCAAGAGCTGGCGACGGGTCTCACGTTCCAGGTCACCGCAGGCAACGCAGGCAAGGCGCCGCCGATGGGCGCGTTCTCCAGCTTCGATCCCGCGGGCTACATGTACACGGGCTTGTCGTTCTTGATGCACATCGGCATCCTCGCCTCGCTCTTCTTCTTCATGCCCAACCTCGGCGCCGACGACAGCGAAGCGCTCGACCGCGACATGATCTTGAAGATGCAGCACTTGCTCAACGCCGAAGCCGAGCGCGAGCAAGAGCAGAAGGACACCGAAGAGGTCACCGACAACAACGCCGATCAAAAAGAAGGTGGAACGGGCACTCGCGCCAAAGGCGAAGAGGGCTCGATGGGAAATCCCAACACCAACAAGACCGGCATGAAGTTCGGCGTGCAGGGTCCGCAAGACAACCAAGATCCTCACATCGCGCGTCAAGCGGCGATCAAGGAGGCCGCGGAGTTCGGCATGATCGGCCTGCTCAACGCAGCCGCTGGTGCAGACCCGAACGCGCCGACCGCACCGTGGGGCCGCGAAGACTCGCTCGGAAATGATCCGATGAGCGCGCGCGGCAACATGTGGGGTGACGCCATCGGCGACTCGTTCGGCGCAGGCGGCCTCGGCCTCTCCGGCGTCGGCGAAGGCGGCGGCGGTCGCGGCGAAGGCATCGGCCTCGGCAACATCGGAACGATCGGTCACGGCGCCGGCACCGGCACAGGACAAGGCTTCGGCAACGGTCACGGCCGCCTCGGCGGACACCACGCGCCCAAGCCGCCGTCGCTCCGTCAAGGTCAGACGCAAGTCAACGGCCGCCTCCCGCCGGAGGTCATCCAGCGCATCGTTCGTCAGAACTTCGGTCGCTTCAAGCTCTGCTACGAGTCGGGCCTTCGCTCCAACCCCGCTCTCGCCGGACGCGTCTCGATCAAGTTCGTCATCGACCGCTCGGGCGCGGTCTCCACGGCGCAAGACGGCGGCTCGGAGATCCCGGATCAGACGGTCGTGCAGTGCGTCGTCCGCGGCTTCACGAACCTGTCCTTCCCGCAGCCCGAAGGCGGCATCGTCACAGTCGTGTACCCGATCATCTTCGCTCCCGGCGAGGCTGGCGACTGACTGGTTGACGAGTCAAGCACGCGCACTCAACGCGATGGAGGCGAGGCCCAACGGCTTCGCCTCTGTTGTTTTAAGGCGTTTACATCAATCGATAAAGGCCTCTAGACTGCCGCTCGTCGCCGAGCGAATGGCGAGAGCAAGTACGGAGAGATCATGTTCAAAAGGGTGATGCTGGTCGGCGCGGTGGTGGCTCTCTCGCTAGCGAGCGCCTGCAGCCGCAACAACATCGAAGCGGTCAACCTCGCGAACGAAGGCGACAAGGTGCGCGGCGCCAACATCGACGATGCCATCAGCAAGTACGAGCAAGCGACGCAGCTCGACCCCTCGAACTACCGCATCCTCTGGAAGCTCGCGACCGCGTACCAGAAGAAGGAGCTCTGGGACAAAGCCGCGCTCACGTGCTCGAAGGCCGAGAAGCTCGCGCCGACGCACGCGGACTATTACTACCTCCACGGCTACTCGCTCGTGCAGCAGGCAGAGAAGACGCCGAGCATGTGGGCCGACTCGAAGGAGCCGCTCGAGACCGCAGCCAAGCTCGACCCGAACTACGCGGACCCGCACTTCGACCTCGGCAACGTCTATCTCCACCTCGATCAGGAGAAGGAGTCGCTCGAGCACATGACGAAGGCGATCGAGCTGAAGCCCGACGAGCTCAACTTCTATGTGCCGCTCGCAGACCTCTACATCCGCTTGGGCTTCCTCCGCGAGGCCGAGAACGTGATCCAGGAGTCGCTCAACTACGAGAAGCCTGGCATGCCCGGTGTCTTCAACGTGCACACGCTCTACGGCGAGATCTACGAGCGCAAAGGCGACTGGAATGGCGCGGTCAAGGAGTTCGAGACCGCGAAGAAGGCCTGTGGAACGTGCGCCGACAAGGGTCAGCAGATCGCGTTTTTCAACCTGGGCGCCGCCTACACCCGCATCAACCCGAAGAACACGAGCGGCGCGGCCAGCAATCTGAAGAGCTTCCAGAAGATCATCTGCAAGGGCGGCGCAGCAGCCCGATATGCCGACGAGTGCACTCAGGCGCAGGAGCTCCTGAAGGGCGTCGAGGGTAGCGCGGCCCCGTGACCCCCACTTGCAGAGGGTCGTTCGCCAAGGACGACGATTCGTGATCGTGCCTCTGGTACGAGCAAACGCGATTCTGTTAGGCTCCGCGTAGCGTGGGAGTGTCGGCCACCTGGCCACCCCGCGCCGCTTTCATCATAAGATCGCCGCTCACTTCGCGCGCGCTCTGATACCGTTGGTATTCATTCGCCGATCACTTCGGCACGTGTCCATGCGCGGCAACTCGCGTAGGGACCGGCGTCCCCGTTTGGGGATTTTCGTATTGTCGTCATAAGCGACAGAGGATCCATGGACCTTCACGAGCGGATTTCGTACCTCGAGAACGTGCGCGACTGGCAGACGCTGGTCGAAGAGCTCGAGAAAGGCATCGCCGGCACCGGGGAAGCCGCGGCCAAGGCTGCATACCATCTTCGGCTCGGCCGAGTGCTCGAAGGGAAATTCCTCTTGGGCGTCAAGGCGCTCAAGCATTTCCAAGATGCCTACAAGCTGAACCCGGCGCTCATCGAGAGCCTCGAGGCCGCGCGTGGGATCTATTGGGATCTCGGCAAGCTGAACATGGTGCAGAAGCTCCTCGACCTGGAGCTCAAGGCCGTGACGAACGGACCCGAGGCGAGCGCCCTCTTGCTCGAGCTCGGCGACGTCCTGTCCGACGGCGGTGACTACGACAAAGCCACGGCGACCTACGCGCGCAGCCTGGCGGCGAGCGGCGGCGAGAACAAAGAGGCGAGTGGTTGCCTCGAAGACGTGCAAGCCGACAGCGGCTCGTGGCAGCAGCACGTCGCGGCTCTGATCCGCACGACGACCGAGCTACCCGACGGCGAGGCGAAGTCGCGTTTGTTCATGCGCGCCGCGCGCATCGCTCGTCGCTTCGCACCCGACGAGCTCGAGTCGATGCTGGCTCGCGCGTACTCGGCGAACCCTCTCAACCGACAAGCTGCGGCGACCTACGAGGGCATGCTCGCCGAGGCCGGCAAGCTCGATCTCCTCGAGGCCACTCAGTCCGAGCTCTTGATGTCGATCTCCGATCGCAAGACACGCGGTGCGCTCGCGCTCGCGTTCGGCGGACGCTGGGTCGCTCGTCACCAGAACGTCGAGGTGGGCACGCGCTTCTTGGAGCAAGCGCTCAAGCTGGACAGCTCGCTCGAAGCGGCGTTCCATTTCTTGCGCGACGCGTACGGCAAGAAGGGCGGCGATTGGAACCGCGTGCTCGGTCTTGCCGAAGAGGCAGTCACGCACGCTGGAGAGAACGGCGAGCTGACGTTCTTGCTCGCGCAGGCCGGCACGATCGCGTGGCGTGAGCTCGGCAACTTGAGCCGAGCACGCACGGTCTTCGAGCGCCTGAGTCAGGTCATGCCCGAGCACCCGCAGGTGCGCGCGTTCGAGCAACAGATCGGCGAGTCACTCGCCGCCAAGGGTCCCGCTTCTAGTCCTGCAGCGCCCCATGTCGAATCGACCGTGATGCCGCCGCTCACGCCCGAACCCGAACCCGAGGTGCCCGTCGCCTCTCCTGCACCTCCGCAAGCGGTGGCGTCTCCGTCTGCACCTCCGCCCGCTGCCGCGTCTGCCGCGCTCGTCGATGAAGCGAAGATCGCCGAGCTCCGTGCCACGGCCGAGAAGCAAGAAGCCGCAAAGCGCTTCAACGAGTACGTGAAGACCATCCTGCAGCTCGCGACGATGGTGCCGGACGACGTCGAGAAGGTCAGCCTCTACATGAAGGCGGCTGATCTCTACGTTGGCAAGTTTGCCAACCAAGCAGAAGCGGTGAAGGCCTACGAGGCCGTCATTCTGATCGAGCCGGATAATACGATAGCAATCGACTACCTGCGCCAGATGTACGAGAAGCGTCGCGACTGGGAGAAGCTCCTGGGTCTGCAGCGTCGCGAGGCCGACGCGTTGCCGCAAGGCGCAGAGCGCGCCGCGAAGTTCCACGAGATCGCGAAGCTCGCTACCGAGCGCGTGAAGAAGCCCGAGGTCTGCATCGAGCTCTGGCAAGAGGTGTTGAAGAGCGACGACTCGAACGTCGACGCGCTCGGCGCTCTCAGCCAACTTTACGAGCGCAGCAAAGAGTTCGAACAGCTCGCGGCAGTGCTCGAGAAGCAAGCGGAGGTCACGTACGACTCCGCGCAGAAGATCCAGATCCTCAACAAGCTGGGAACAATCTACGGCGATCGCCTCAACAACGACGAGGGAGCGGTCACTGCATGGCGCACGCTCCTCACCCTCGACCCGAATGATCGCAAGGCGCAAGAAGCGCTCAAGAAGAAGTACCTCGCGCTCGGCCGATGGGACGACCTCGAGGTCTTCTACGCCGAGAGCGGCAAGTGGGACGAGTTCATCCGCGTCCTCGAGCAGCAAGAGGCCAAAGAAGCGAACGGCGAAGCGAAGATCGGCATGCTCTTCAAGATCGCCGAGCTGTGGGCGGACAAGAAGCAGAAGACGGATCGTGCGGCCAAGTCCTACGAGAAGGTCCTCGAGCTCGAGCCGAACAACCTCCGCGCTGCAGAGGCGTTGATCCCGATCTACACGGCGGCGAACAACAGCAAGAGCCTCGCGAACGCCATCGAGGTCAAGCTCGGCCACGAGCAAGATACGGTCAGCTTGCTTGCACTCTTGCGAGAGGTCGCCGCGCTCTACGAGGGGAAGGTCAAGGACCCGCAGCGAGCGTTCGATCGCTACCTTGCGGCATTCGAGATCGCACCGCACGACGAGCAAGCGTGCTCGGACGTGGAGCGCGCCGCGAAGGCGACCGCCGGCTGGGACAAGCTCATCGAGAGCTACAATCGCGCGATCACCACGGCAGACTCCGACGGCAATCGCGATCTCACCGTGATGCTTCGGTTGAAGCTCGGCCGCGTGCTCACCGAAGAGGTCGGCAAGATCGACGAGGCGCTCGCCGCGTATCGCGCGGTCTACGAGGCCGACAGCGAGAACGAAGGCGCGCTGGCCGCGCTCGAGCGTCTCTATCGACAGACGGGCCGCTTCTCGGAGCTGCTCGAAGTCTACGAAAAGCGCCGCGATCTCGCGCTAGACACGACGCAGAAGAAGACCATCAACTTCGAGATCGCCAAGCTCTTCGAGACAGAGATCAAGGACGTCGAGAAGGCGATCACCACTTACCTCGCCGTGCTCGAAGACGAGCCCACGGACGGGCAGGCGCTTGCCGCGCTCGACGTGCTCTATCGCCAGTTGGAGCGCTGGGAGCCTTATGTCGACGTGCTTCGTCGACGCATCGAGCTCGACGTCTCGGAGGCCGAACTCGTCGATCTCAAGTACCGACTCGGTCAGACGCTCGAGAAGCATTTGAGCGACGCCGCGGGCGCGCTCGAGAACTACCGAGAGATCCTCTTCGTGGACGCGCGCCACGAGGGCGCGAAGGCGGCGCTCGAAGCGTTGCTCACTCACGACTCGCTCAAGAGCGAGGCCGCAAGCATCCTCGAGTCGATTTATGAGGAGCGCGGTGAGTGGGACAAGCTCATCGGCGCGTTGGAGATCCTCGCGGCTAACGAGGGTGACGTTCAGAAGCGCGTGCAGCTGCTCCGCAAGGTCGCGCGCATCTCGAGCGACTCCTCCAACGACTTTGGCAAGAGCTTCGACGCTCTCGCTCGCGCCCTCAAGGACGAGCCCTCGCTCAACGAGACTCGCGCCGAGATCGAGCGGGTGGCCGAGCAGTCGAACGGCTACAAACAGCTCGTCGAGCTCTACACGTCCATCGCGAAGGATCTCTCCGACGCGATGCTGGCGCGCGAGTACTGGATGAAGGTTGCGGCGATCGACGAGCGACTCGGGTTGGTGGACGAAGCCGCGGCTGGCTACGCTCACGTCCTCGAGATCGACGCGAGTGACGCCGAAGCACTTGCCGCGCTCGAGCAGCTCTTCGCGAGGACCGAGCGCTGGAACGATCTCATCGGCGTCGTGGCTCGACGCATCGATCAGACGACTGACCCGGACGCACGCGAGCAACTCTACGTGCAGATGGCGGATGTCCAGGACCAGCGCTTGGGCAAGCCCGAGGACGCGGTCCTCTCGTACAAGAAGGTGCTCGAGAGCGACCCGACGAGCCAACGCGCGCTCACCGCGCTCGACGCGCTGTTCACGCGACAGAAGATGTGGAACGACCTCGCGGAGAACATGGAGGCGCAGCTTGCTCTCGCGCCCACTGAGGAGGATCAGCTCGCGCTGATGCTCCGCTTGGCCGCGCTCCCGCTCCGCCGCCGTCTCCCCCACGCAGATCACCGGCACCAGCCCGGCGGCAGCGGCGGCCACAGCCTTGCGCCGCACCGCCACGTCCAACTCCCCATGGTCCTGCCGCCGCTCCGAATGGCCCAGGATCACCCACCCCGCCCCGGCGTCCCGCAGCATGGGCGCCGACACGTCGCCGGTGTGCGCGCCGGATGCCGCCTCGTGGCAGTCCTGCCCGCCGACCATCACGGCGCTGCCCCGCAGCAGCCGCGCCACCTCCGCCAGCACCGTCGTGGGTGGGCACACCAGCAGGTCGCATCCCGGCGCACCGCCTCGCAGCGCCGCGGCCAGTGCCGCCGCCTCCGCCCGCAAGCCGTTCATCTTCCAGTTGCCGGCGATCAGTGGAGGCATGCGTCCGTCCCGCTTGTTGCCTCCCTTATAGACACGCGCTGGCGCGTGCCAAACCGGGCAGCTGGCAAAAGCCGGGCCGCGTCCGTATGGTGCCGCCGCTGATTGGGGCCTTGACCGATGCTCGCCATGTTCCGCCGCTTCCTGAATACCTGGGCCGCCCGCGCGTTCTTCATCGTGCTCATCGGCTCGTTTGGGCTGTGGGGCGTCTCCGGTGTCATCCAGGACATCAGCACGGACAACGCCGTCGCCCAGGTCGGCGGCAAGCGCATCGAGCCGCAGGAGTTCCAGGAGCAGTTCCGCCGCGGCATCGCGCAGGTCTCCCGCATGTTGGGCAGCCGCACCGAGCCGACGCCCGCCATACGCCGCGCCGTGGCCGGGCAAACGCTGGAACGCCTGGTGGTCCAGGCCGCCATCGACGAGCAGGTGTCGCTGCTCGGCATCGCCGTCCCGCAGGACGACGTGAAGCGCGCCGTGTTCGACATCCCCGCCTTCCACGGACCCGGCGGCAGCTTCAGCAAGACCACGTTCGACTCCGTCATGCGCAGCAACAACCTGACCGAGGCCCGCTTCCTCGACCAGGTGCGCGCCAACCTGGCCCAAGGCCAATTGATGGAAAGCGTCAGCGCCGGCGCCGCCTCCCCGGACGTGCTGACCCAGACCGTGTTCGCCTTCCAGCGTGAGACGCGGGTGGCCGAATATGTCGAGCTGCCCTTCGCCGCGGCCGCCGAACCGCCGGCCCCCTCGGACGCGGACCTGCAACGCCACTACGACAACAACCAGGCCACGTTCAGCGCCGCCGAGTATCGCCGCATCAAGGCCGTGGTCCTGTCCGCCGACACCATCGCCCGCGCGACGGACGTGGGCGACGACGAGGTGCAGGCCTATTACGACCAGCACCGCAGCGACTACGTGACCTCCGAGAAGCGGTCGGTGCAGGTCATCGTCGCCGCCGACCAGCCCCGGGCCGCGGCGCTCGCGACGGCCTGGATCGCGGGCGCAAGCTGGGACGACATGCAGCGCCAGGCCGAGCCCGGCGCCTCCACCGTCGTGCTGGACGACTCCACCCAACCCGAGTTCCCCTCACCCGAACTCGGCGCCGCCGTGTTCGCGGCAGCCCCGGACGCCGTGACCGGCCCGGTCGGCTCCCCCCTGGGCTGGCAGGTGTTCCGCGTGACCAAGGTGACGCCCGGCGCCAGCACCACCCTGGCCGACGCCAGCGCCGCCATACGCACCCGTAT